>Ga0075418_10000574_pt1 | contig 39485 bp, 34 predicted proteins | sample SoiMetdeltSBSDD2_FD_81776 | JGI IMG/M metagenome (GOLD analysis project Ga0075418, IMG submission 81776) | Bulk soil microbial communities from a Populus tree surrounding site in Tennessee, USA - Soil MetaG P. deltoides SBSDD2 | ecosystem: Environmental > Terrestrial > Soil > Tree plantation...
AGAAATCGCCAGATCTCCTCCGGTCCGCGGCTTATCACGACCTGAAACTGACCCGCGGTTCCGCGACTTGTGGTGGATTGACCGGCGCTCGGGACTCCGCAATTCAATTCAGCTGCGTGGGAGGTTTTGGGCGCGCCGCCCTCATATCTGGCCACCGACTCGCGAATCATGTTGACGCCGACGACTTCGTTGCTTCCCTTTCCATCCCTGGGCAGCAGCCCGACAGCTAAGGTCCGCTCGACCTTATTAGTTGGGAGCTCTATGTCCACGAGCGGCGGCATTGCCGGATAAGGTTGGAGCGACCCGTCACGAATCGCCTGGCCAATCGACGGATCCTTCGACGCTATTGCGACGGCGGCTTCGAACTCCTCAGGACTTGGCACCGGTTGTTCGGTGGTTATCGCTACCTCAGCCGTGGAATCTGTGAAACGTCCGGTTGCTACAATCGCACGGTTGTTGGTGTAGTTGAAGAACGCTGCGCGATAGCGGCTGGGAGGTTGTGGGTTTGCTTCTTTGACCCCGCTTTCAAGAAAATCGAACGACAACATCCTCGAGTTCTTTCCAGCAAGATATCGTTGTACAGCCGGGTTCTTAAGCAAGCGGGCCCTGGTGTCGTCGATCGTAGCCTGGTCCGGACCCCAGGGAGTTACCGTGATAGTATGTTGGCCCTTCGTCTGGCGAGCGGCGAGAGAAGATTTTACTCCACCAATATAAACAAGAGCTATAAATGAACTTGCGATTAACAGAGACGTTACTGCGGTTACGCATAGCCATCGTCGCATATGGAATATCTCCTCTTTGCTTAAGGAACACCTGACATCAGGGGCTCTAACTGGGACTGTCATTGGTATCACAGCCCTCGCGGATGGGTCAAGGAACAGCGATGCAAATTATGATTCGCATTGCTCACGATTTTTGGCGAAGTAATGGTTTTTTGTGGAGGGCCACGCGCATAATAATCGCGGTTTGCGTTGTCCTTTTGACTTTGATCATGGCTTTCGAAGACAAGCTAATCTATTTCCCAACAAAGTACCCCGATGGCGTATGGGCGCTCCCCGACGCCCGACCTGCCCGAGGCGAGACGTTTCCTCAAATCGAAGATTGCCATTTCGTGGCGAGTGACGGAGTGAAGTTGCACGGTTGGTATTGCTCGCCACTTTTATCGGAGGCTGGGGGAAGCGTACCGGTGGCCGCTGAGATGGTGTTGTTGTGGCTTCATGGGAATGCGGGAAATATCAGCCATCGATACGAGATGATTCGGGCGATGATGAAACTACCGGTCCGGGTATTTATTATCGACTATCGAGGCTATGGAAAGAGCGAAGGAAAGCCCACCGAGCGCGGATTGTATCTCGACGCTCGGGCAGCATGGGATTATCTCGTCAACCAACGTGGCGTGTCACCGGATCGCATCGTTATCTTTGGGAAGTCGCTCGGTGGTGTACCGGCGATTGATCTCGCCACTAAGGTTGAACCCGCGGGGTTGATCGTCCAATCGAGTTTTACATCTGCTTCCGATATGGCTGCGTCGCTGCTTCCCTTTTTTCCTGGAGCTCTCCTTCAAACAAAAATGGACTCGGTCAGTAAGATCCAGAACGTACATTGCCCGAAACTATTCATCCACAGCCCGGCGGATGAAGTTGTCCCGTATGTTCTTGGCCGGCGTCTGTTTGAAGCGGCGCCCGAACCGAAGGAGTTTTATGATGTCAAAGGCTCGCCACACAACTCGACGTATTTGATCGGCGGCAAGCCATACTTCGAAGCACTCCGCCGTTTTCTCCACTCGTGCTTAAAGCCGGCCGATCCAGGAAATGGCCTGCGTTGACACTGCTGGAAACGCATTCCTATAATCGGGACTTATCTAAATTTCGCACAACGTGCCGATGACACCGGAGATTTGATGGAGGACGAACAACAGCCATCCCCTGACACTAACGACCAGATAGAAGAGCGCCGGCGTTCGCTTGAACAGATTATCGAACTTGGCTTTGATCCCTATCCACACCGATTTGACCGCACTCATTCGATAAGCGAGATCATTAACCAATTTGCAGCCAGGACCGGCGAGGAGCTCGAAGCTGAGCGCCCAAACGTTCGTGTCGCAGGACGGATTCACGCCATCAATAAGATGGGTAAGGCTGCGTTTATCCGGTTCACCGACGGCGCTGAGCTGCTGCAGGTTTACATAAAGTCAAACGAAGTCGACGAGCGGACATGGCAGCTGTACAAACTGCTTGATCTCGGAGACTTTATCGGAACCGAAGGACGCTTATTTCGCACACGCACAGGCGAATTGTCGATCCACGCTGAGTCCCTAACGTTTCTCGTGAAGGCACTGATCCCGCCGCCGGACAAGTATTACGGCTTGCATGAGATCGAGTTGCGATACCGTCAGAGGTATGCCGATCTTATTGCAAACCGCGACGTGCGGCGTGTATTCGAAGCGCGTTCTCGGATCATCCGGCTTATACGCAGGTATTTCGACGATCGCGGTTACATGGAAGTAGAGACTCCAATGCTGACGTCTCTGCCAACCGGGGCTACGGCAAGGCCTTTTGTGACTCATCACAATGCCCTTGATATCGACTTGTACGCGAGGATCGCGCCCGAGCTCTACCTCAAACGACTGATCGCCGGAGGCTTTGAAAAAGTTTATGAGATAAATCGGAATTTCAGAAACGAGGGTATCGACCGCTCTCACAACCCCGAATTCACGATGCTCGAGTGGTACGAAGCCTACTCAGAGTACGAAGACCTGCTAAAGCTGACTGAGGAGTTGATCTCCTCGCTGGTCGAACAGGTTTCTGACTCGCCACTGGTAGAGTACGGAGAGAACAAGATTAATTTCACGAGGCCGTGGAAGCGGCTCACGATGCGCGAAGCAGTAAGCCACTACTGGTCTGATCAAGAGCGTCCAACCATCGAAGAGATATCGACAAGCGACGGCCTCCTGCGGGTGGCAGAGCGCAACGAATCCCTCCGATCTCAGATTCCGCATCTAAGATCGCTCGACTACGGTCACCTGCTGGGCGAAGTGTTCGAGCAAGTTTGCGAAGCTCACTTAATAGATCCAACATTTATTACCGAATTTCCGACCGAGCTCTCGCCGCTTTCAAAGCAGAATCAAAACGACTCGCGATTCGTGGATCGCTTCGAGCTGTTTATCTCCGGGATGGAGATAGCCAACGCCTTTTGCGAGATAAACGACCCTCTAGACCAGCGCCGGCGGTTCGAAGCGCAGATGGCGCTCCGCGAACGAGGAGACGATGAGGCGATGGTGATCGACGATGACTATATCCGAGCACTGTCCTATGGAATGCCGCCGACCGCAGGAGAAGGAATCGGAATCGATCGCTTGGTGATGGTGCTGACAAACTCAAGATCGATTCGGGACGTAATTCTCTTTCCGCATATGCGACCGGAAAAACCCGCGACGTAGCGTAGACGGTCCAGTCTGCGGGAGTTGTTAGGGTCGATCCTGCGCGCAGACTGGACAGTCTGCGCTACGTCTGTCAACTATGCCCTACGAACTCTTCATCGCTCTCCGATATCTTCGCGCGAAGCGCAAACAAGTGATGATCTCGGTCATCACCATCATTGCCATCGCCGCAGTGTCGATGGGCGTCGCCTCGCTGATAGTCGTGCTGGCGATGATGACCGGCTTCCGTCAGGAGTTTCAGGCCAAGATACTGTCGGGAACCGCTCACCTGAATCTTACCCACAAGGAGCGGCAGCCGATCGAAAACTACCGCGACCTGGTGGAGCGTTTAAGCTCCCTACCACACATTCGATCGGCATCGGCGACACTCTATCAACGCGTGCTAGTTCAAGGGCAGAAGGACACCGACGGAGCGGTCCTTAAAGGCGTGGACTTGAGCGCACCGCCGAACGCCAACGAGGTATTCCAATTCACGGTCGAGGGCGATCCGGCATCCCTTGCCGAACCAGAAATCGATTCGGAAAGCGGCGTGAAGATCGACCGGATTGTTCTCGGACGCGAACTCGCCCGAACCCTGGGACTAAAGATTGGAAGCATCGCCACGATCATTTCGCCGCAAGGCCATCTGACTCCGGTCGGACTTGCGCCAAGATATCGCGATTTCAAAGTCGCAGGGATTTTTGAATCGGGGCTCAGTGATTACGACGCAACGTGGGCATACATCTCCCTCGAGGCCGCTCAGCGATTGTCGGGCTCCGAAGACGTCGCCGAGATCATTCAAATGAAAGTTGACGATGTAGACGCGGTCAAAGAAATCGGCAACCAGGTGCTCGCGACTGTGGGACAGGATTACGAAGTGCAGGATTGGCAGCAACTAAACGCGCCAATCTATAGCGCGTTGAGCTATGAGAAGTATCTCACTGGGATCGCGCTGTTGATCGTGATCGGAATCGCTGCCCTGAACATTATCACCGTCCTAATAATGATCGTAATGGAAAAGCATAAGGACATCGCGATCCTCAAATCCATGGGCGCGACCAGCCGCAGCATCATGTACGTGTTCATGGCTCAGGGAGTGACGATCGGAGTGGTTGGGGTCATTATTGGAGTCGTTATAGGCACCGGCTTTTGCTATCTCGCAAACGACCACCGCTGGATCAAGCTGCCCGTGGGAGCGTACGCGCTTGACTATCTCCCCTTCTACGCGACGGCGATAGATGTGGTTGTTGTTTCGCTGGCGACGATCGGCATCAGCTTCCTGTCGACGATTTTCCCATCGCTGAACGCGGCGCGTTTGAAACCGGTTGAAGCTTTGAGGTACGAGTAAACCGCGAATAGAGGATAGACGATTGATGAGGGAAACCAGCCGGCTCGCGAATTCCGAGAGTGTTGGAAAGAGCGTCGATCCTCGATCCTCAGTGCTCCGTCCTGAATCATCATTTGTAGCCGCGGAGGGTCTAACCAAGATCTACGAATCGGGCCGAAGCAGGGTTGTGGTCTTCAAGAATCTAAGCCTTGAGATCGCCCAGGGGGAGATGGTCGCGGTGATCGGGCCATCTGGCGCTGGAAAATCGACCCTATTGCATCTTTTAGGAGGATTAGACCGTCCGAGTTCGGGAACGGTAAAAGTGGCTGAGTTTGACATCTTTAAACTCGCTGATGTAGACTTGGCGCGGTTTCGGAACGGGGAGATTGGTTTCATTTTCCAGTTTCATCACCTGCTGCCCGAGTTCACCGCCGTTGAAAATACGATGATGCCGTTGCTCATAGCGCGCACCTCGCGCAGGGCGGCGCTGGAGCAAGCAGAGTCCATGCTGAATAGCATAGGGCTCGCTGATCGAGTGACCCACAGGCCCGGAGAGTTGTCCGGTGGTGAGCAAGCAAGGGTAGCGCTGGCCCGAGCGCTGGTAGCCCGCCCGCGATTGCTTCTGGCGGACGAACCGACCGGTGATCTCGACAGCAAGACAAGTGAAGGTATTCACAGCCTGCTCAAGGAGGTTCACCGATCGCAGAAGCTGACCTCGGTAATAGCCACTCATAACGAGCGTCTTGCTTCAATCTGTGACCGCGTGCTGCACCTCGAAGATGGCCGTCTCCAGTAGATGTGATTCAAGCTACGTGAATGAATGAAATTGAAAGCGTCAAATTGAAAACTCCAGATTGAAGATTTTCGATTTTCAGCTGTTCAATTTCAATCAACAGACGGGAACTGGGTATGTTCGAACGTTATACCGAGAAGGCTCGCCGGGTAATATTCTTCGCCAGGTATGAAGCGAGTCAGTTCGGCGCTCAGGCCATCGAAGCAGAACACATCCTGCTGGGGTTGCTCCGCGAGGACAAACAGCTCACCCAGAAGTTTTTCCGAAGCCCCCACTCAACGGTAGAATCAATACGACGGGAGATCGAATCGCGAACTCCGCTGCGCGACAAGGTTTCCGCTTCTGTAGACTTGCCGCTTTCAACAAACGCAAAACGAGTGCTCAGCTATGCCGCCGACGAGAGCGAGCGGCTCGGGCATCGGCACATCGGCACCGAACACCTGTTGCTGGGAATCCTTCGGGAAGACAAATCGTCGGCGGCCGAGATTCTCTACGAACGCGGGTTGCGGCTCAATCAGATTCGCGACGATCTTAACCGCGCCCAGCATAACGAGCGCGCGATGGCTCAGAAGAAAGACGCTCCACACCTCGCTGAGTTCAGCCGCGATCTCACCGACGCGGCGACAAACGATCAACTCGATCCGCTGATCGGCCGCGAAGGTGAGACCGAACGAGTCATTCAGATTCTTTGCCGCCGCACGAAAAACAACCCCGTCCTGATAGGTGAACCAGGCGTGGGCAAGACCGCAATCGTCGAAGGGCTCGCGCAACGAATCGTGTCCGGCGACGTCCCGCCGTTCCTGCGCGACAAACGAATCCTGGCTCTCGATCTTTCGCTGGTCGTCGCCGGCACCAAGTACCGCGGCCAGTTCGAAGAACGCCTCAAAACGATCATGCGCGAGCTGATTGAAAATCCGCACTACATCATTTTCATCGACGAGTTGCACACGCTGGTTGGCGCAGGTTCTGCGGAAGGGTCATTGGACGCCGCAAATATCCTCAAGCCGGCGCTGTCACGCGGAGAGATACAATGTGTGGGCGCTACGACGCCGGCGGAATTTCGAAAAACGATCGAAAAGGATCGCTCGCTCGAACGCCGATTCCAATCGGTAAAGGTCCCGCCGCCAACCGAGGGCGAAACAGTCAAGATCCTCGAAGGCGTAAAAGATCGCTACGAGACTTTCCACCAGGTGCGCTACACACAAGAGGCGATCGAGACCGCAGTGTATGGTTCCCAGCGGTATATTCCAGATCGTTTTCTTCCCGACAAGGCAATAGACATCGTCGACGAAGCTGGCGCTCGAGTTAAGCTGCGCGAGGCAAATCTTCCGGCCGAAATTCTGGACTGCCAACGAAAGCTCCGCCGGCACACCGCAGCTTTCGAGAGAGCAACAGCCGAGCGCGATTTCGAGCGCGCGAAGATCTTCAAGCAGAAAGAACAGGATGAGCTGGATAGGCTGGCGACATTACGTGAATCTCACAATCTGGTGGCCGAGCATTTTCCGGTTGTGAATCGTGATGACATAGAAGAGGTAATCTCGCGCTGGACCGGAATACCAATCACTTCGCTTAAAGAAGAAGAATCGGCAAAACTGCTGCGCATCGAAACAGAGTTGCACAAGCGAATCATCAGTCAGACCCGCGCGATTTCGGCGCTGTCGCGCGCAATTCGCCGCAGCAGGGCGGGGCTGAAAAACCCAAATCGCCCGGTGGGTTCATTTCTGTTTCTCGGTCCGACAGGGGTCGGCAAAACCGAAGTCGCCAGATCGCTCGCCGAGTTCCTGTTTGGCTCTGAGCGCGCATTGCTACGCTTCGACATGTCCGAATACATGGAGAAACACGCGGTGTCGAAGCTGATAGGCAGCCCGCCGGGTTACGTCGGACACGAAGAAGGCGGACAGCTAACCGAGAAGATCAAGCGCAACCCCTACTCGGTGCTCTTGCTTGACGAGATAGAAAAAGCCCATCCCGATCTCTTTAACATCCTGTTACAGGTGCTGGAAGACGGAACGCTTACCGACTCGTTGGGTAACACCATAGATTTCAAAAACACGATCCTGATCATGACCTCGAACATCGGTGCTCGCTTTATCCAAAAGCGCGGGCACATGGGGTTCCAGGCGAACGCCCGTACGCAGCAAGCCACGGTCGAAGAAGGCGTGATGCAAGCGGTTAAGCAGACGTTCAATCCCGAATTTGTAAATCGTCTGGATGAGATAATCGTCTTTGAACCGCTCACTGATCTGGATCTCTTCGAGATAATGGGGTTGCTTGTTGCGCAACTCAACCGCACGCTTATTCGGCGCAAGCTTCAAGTGCAAATGACCGAGGAAGCGCGAAGGTGGATCGTCGAGAGAACTTGTTCCGATAGAACTTATGGGGCGCGGCCTCTGCGCCGGGCCCTGCAGAAACACGTCGAAGATCCGCTTTCCGAGGCTCTAATTGGTGGCAGCTTTAGCGAAGCATCGGTGGTTGAAGTCTACCTCGACGGCGATTCGCTCAGCTATCGACCTCTGGAATTAGAAGAGCTGGGGGCCGAACTCCTGGCGCAATAATCGAGTTTGATCCTGGATCCTGAATAACCAATCCTCCTCTCGTAAAAACCTCGCCACGTGGCCCCAAGTGTCAGGTTCAAAACCAACTTCCGGCGATTGGCCTTGCGCTCTGTATTTTTGTTACAATAAGCGCTCGCCACAGCGTTCTATATTTCGGTGAGGGCGGGAACCACCCTGCTCGAATCAAATCAGGCAACTCTGCTATGCGCTTTGTAGGCCGATATCGTCCGAACGTACTGAACGATTGAGGTGGTTCATTTTCAACGGGCTCAGGCGTAAAAGAAACTAAGAAAAAGACCTGAAACCAAGCAATCCTAGGGAGTGTGCATTTTATCTATGAGTAACCGTGTTTTTTGGGTCGTCGCAGCACTCGTAGCAACGTGCGTCGGTTGGCCAACGATTGAACGGCTATCAATGATTCAGCCGCTGGCGCTAGCAAGTCGAGTCCAGAACGTCACCGTCGAGCAGGTTCTAATTCGCGGTAATCGCCGCATCCCCGAATCCACGGTCAAAATCTGGATCGGTACACGCGAGGGAGACCCTTACAGCCCGGTGCAGCTGGACCGAGATGTCCGAGCGTTGTATGCCCAGGGACATTTTGAGGACGTAAAGGTATATGCCGAAGAAGGCACAAGGGGTGGAAAGATCATCACTTTCGAGGTCTCCGAACGCCCGTTGCTCCTGGACATAAAGTACGAAGGTTTGAAGTCGGTCCAACAATCAACCGTGCTCGAGGAGTTTAGAAAACGCTCAGTCGGTCTTTCTAAAGAATCACAGTACGACGCGGTAAAGGCCAAGCGAGCAGCGGCGGTCGTAAAGGAGTTGCTTGCAAACGAGGGCCGCCCCGAAGCGAAAGTTGAACCGGTCATTGAGCGAATCTCCGGCACCGCGGTGGCGCTGACTTTCAAAATCGATGAGGGTCCAAGGTTCCGGGTTGCCGATATTGAGTTCGAGGGCAACAAAATTTTCTCCAGTTCCCATCTGCGAAGCCAGATGAAGCTAGTGAAAAAACTCGGTTTGTTCACTACCTTCAGCTCGAAGGATATCTACCACAAGGAAAAGCTCGAAACCGACCTCGACCGGCTCAGGGTTCTAGTATATGCGGACCACGGTTATCTGAAAGCGCGTTTCGGCGAGCCGCGTGTTGAAGATGTCGGACGGGTCGGCACTTGGGTACCATTGATCGGGCACAAGGGCCAGGGTTTAAAGATTGTAATCCCGGTGGAGGAGGGTCGCCAGTATCGCGCCGGCGAGATCAAAATCGAAGACAATACCGAATTCACCGCCGACGAAATCAAGACGGTAATCGGGCTCAAGAGCGGCGATGTTGTAAAAGGCTACACGGTAGTTCAAAAGGGTCTCGATAGTTTGAAGAAGCTTTACGGAACGCGCGGTTACATTCAATTCAATGCGGGGTTCGTCCCTGACTTCAAAGACGATACAGTCGATCCGTCTAAAGGAGTCGTAGACATAACTTTTGGCGTTGAAGAAGGAAAGCAGTATACGCTGCGCAGGCTCGAGTTCATTGGCAACACCTTTACCCGCGACAACGTGATGCGTCGCGAAGTGTTGTTAAACGAAGGCGAACGGTACAACGAGCAATTGTGGGATCTGAGCTTACTCCGGCTGAACCAGCTCGGATATTTTGACCAGGTTAAAAAAGAAGACGCCACAGTCAACACCAACGAGAAAGAAGGTCAGGTGGATCTGATCGTAAAAGTCCAGGAGAAGGGACGACAGCAGGTCAGCTTTACAGGCGGCGTCTCGGGAATTGGTGGCTCATACATAGGTATTAACTACTCTACCAACAACCTGCTGGGCTATGGCGAAGCGTTGTCATTCAACGTGGCGACCGGCAATCTGCAAAAAATCGTGTCGTTTGGTTTCACGGAACCTTATGTGAAAGGTCGCCCGATAAGTTTGGGGTTCAACGTCTTCTACCAGAACTACCAGTTTATTGGACAGGGGTTTGGCGCAACCACGACTCAGGACATCTTTGGAAGCTTCAATGGCAGTTCGCTGTTTACTCAGAAGACCGCCGGAGCTTCTGTCTCGGCGAGCGCACCGCTCAGTTACTTTGCCAAGCGCTTCAGAATGGGCCGGTTTATCCGGCTCGGTCTTTCTTACTCGTACCAGACGACCGACATCGTTGATCCGGAGGTGAACAGGGACAGCGATCCGACTAACGATATCCTGGTGACCTTCCGACAGAGCGGTGTTACACAGTCAACGGTAGGTCCTTCGATAGCGTACAACACGTTGAACTCGTCGCTGGATCCGACCACCGGGACAGCCATGACGCTGGTCGCGTCCATCACCGGCGGCCCGCTTGGCGGGAAGGTAAACACAATCGCCCCCACCTTTGAGTTCAAGCATTTCCGACCGCTGTTTGCCGGTCGCGAATCGCGGGCTAAGATCGAGGCGGGTAGACCCACTCGAACGCTGGGGATGCGGTTCCTGTTTGGACACATCGGTTCATTCGGAACACCTTTCGTGTCAAACTCACTCTCGTTCGTTGGAGGCACGCCGTTGTTCTCGCGATTCTTCCTGGGCGGCGAACAGGACATTCGCGGCTATAACATTCGCGGCATATCACCTACCGCCCCGATTCAGACAACCTTCACGACACAAAATGTGCGTGCTCAAGACATCCTGACCGGTCAAACACTCAAGGTAAGACCACCTGCGGCAGCGACAGGGGACAGCGTTGCGCCGAGCGTTCTGACTCAGTTTGTCTTTCAAGACCAGGTAGATACAAGCGTTCCCAACTTTCCTGCATTCATAGGCGGAGATTCCGAGATTGTCTTCAACCTGGAGTATCGCATCCCTATAATCGGACCGCTTCAGTTTGCGCCTTTTTTTGATATTGGATCGGCGTTTAACCTCCGCGGTCTTTCCGATCAATTCGAGCGCTCGGAGTTCATCCCCGACCAGATATTGGGGCAGCAGATCCTGAACCCGAGGGGCGAGACGGCGACAGCTCGTGAAATACAGAAGGCCACGACTCCCGAGACCGTCGGCGGGTTGCCGCCCGGTTTCAAGCAGGTTTTCATATTTGGCGACAAGCAGGTGTCGAGAAATGTCCAGCTCTCACGATCGGACAGCGGAATATTCGATAACTATCGGTATAGCATGGGTGGCGAGTTGCGCGTTCAAGTTCCGGTGATCAACGTTCCATTTCGGCTGATTTTCGCCTGGAACCCGAATGCGAGGACCGAAGCGGATGTCAATCCGTTCTTCTTCGAACGGAAGCGCGCGATTCGGTTCTCGGTTGGACGAACGTTTTGATTTGGCCGTTTGATTTGGTTTACCGCTTCTAACAAGTCGACGGTGCTGCTATAATAGAATTTTTGCAATTGTCCGCTGACGCTCACCGTCAGCGCGGCCCAACCAGGAGAAACAGGAGCATCTATGATGAAATTTAAGTTGGCTGCTTTTTCAGCAGCGCTACTGGCGGCACTGACGGCAACCGTGTCTGCGCAGAACGCTACACAGGCCGGAGTCGGCGCGGCGCTGCCGGACGGCAAGGTCGCGGTTATCAACACACAGGTTTTCCCCGGCCAGATCCTGGAGTTGAAACAAAAGTACGAACAGGTCAACAACCAGTTTAAAGACCGATTTCAAAAACTTCAGTCGCTCGCAGAGCAGATGAAGACGATGGAAAACGATCTCAGAACCAAACAGAACGTATTGAGTGCGGATAAGTACCAGGAGCTGCAGGCAACCTACGCCGAGTCGAAGAAGCGAGGTGAGCGCGAACAGGAAGATTTCAATGCGGATGCGGACAAAGCGCTCGATATCGCGACAAGACCGGTTCGCGATAAGATGACCCAATTCCTAAACACCTACGCCGCACAGCGCAACATCGTCGTGGTAATCAATCTGGCGGGCGCCGCACAGTCCGGCTCACTTGCGTACTGGAATCCCAAGCTGGACATTACCGATGATTTTATCGGCGAGTATAACAAGGCAAACCCAGTTGCTGGGGTAACTGCAACCCCACCCGGTGCGCAACCGGCTAAGCCGCCCGTCAAGCCGCCTGCCAAACCCTGATAACGCGAGGATAAGGAGTAACACATGAGATTAATCAAGCTCGCACTTATAGCCCTCGCGTTGCAGGCGTTATGCGTTTCGGCGCTCGCCCAACAGCCCGGCGCGGGGGTTCCGGCGAAACCAGCAGCCGCAGGAGAGCTTCCAAAAGGTAAAATAGCCGTAATCAACACGGGCGCCTTTCAAGAGAAGGTCGACGAGTTCAAGTCAAAGATCGAGAGTCTTAGCCGCCAGTTCGAGCCGCGCGTCAAAGACGTTCAAGGATTGGCGGACAAGATCAATGCACTCGAGACGACCCTCAAACAACAGACCGGTGTTCTTGCCGCGGCGAAGGTCGCCGAGATGACCGAGAATCTCGACAACATGAAACGTGAGTATAAACGCAAGGCGGAGGATCTTGAGGCCGACGCCGGCCGCGAGCGCGACAAAGCTTTTGCGCCAATCAGTGGGAAGCTCGGAAAGTTCGCTGAGGACTACACGGCAAAGCGCGGCATCGTAATGCTGGTGGACATAGCAAATGCGTTGCAATCGGGAACGGTGATCTGGTTCGATCCGCGATCCGACATTACTCAGGATTTTATAAACGAGTATAACAAGGCAAATCCGGTCGCGACTGCAGCAACAAAACCGCCTCCAAAACCCTAATTTTCAAATCAAATTCTTATGGTATAGGACCTATAGGTCAAATAGGTCCTATATTTTCTCATCGGGGCTGCTGTTTTACTGCAGAGTATCCAGCGTGCCCATGCCGTGATCCTCTTCGTCCTTTATCCGCAACATGTCCAGAATCAAGGCGGTGTTGCTGGTAGTTTGAATGGTCCTGTCGTACGATTCGCTTGTCTTCTCAAACTCGAAAGTGCCATCGCCTGCCCCGGCAAAAAGACTCAGAGCCTTCCGGCCAAAGTCCATGCCAGACTTCGCTCCAACGACCAATCCTTCGTCGAAATGTATTTCTCCGCAAACCGCCGATGACATCACCTGGAGCATACCGGTCAACCGGCTATTCTCGATGATTTGAATAATATCGAACAGATTGACGTCGGCAAGATTGCCGGTCAGGATTTTCTGCGGCCGCTGTTGCGGGGGTGCCTCAGTCTGATGTACATCGCGAAGCTGGCCGGTCACCGAGACCCGAGGATCGAGCCGCTTGGCTTCGAGCAGTCTCTCGTTTGCACTCTCGACATCCCCGGCCGAGATGTGAAGGCTCGCCAGCGCCAGGCAGTGTTGTGCCGCCTGGTCACGACGACCGGCGTCGATCAGGATTTCGCGGAGCTTCTCGCGCAATCCGATGTGTCGGGGCGCGCTGTCGATCGCTCGCTCGAGCGTCTCGATTGCGCGATTGACCATGCGATACTTCACCAGCAAGTCCGCGTCTATAATCGCACTGTCAGGATCGGACTCGTTCGGATTGTTCCTCGACATATTTCCTCTGCTCGTTTTCTGGGGGTTGACGCCAGTGTAACACAAGCGCCTCGGGGCCAACATAGTCTTCTACTGCGGGCCGGCGATGACCGTAATTCCACTGGTATCCGCGAGTTCAATTAGATCCGAGCGGTCGAAAAGAAGCGTCTTCCCCGCAGTTACGTGAAGTGCCGATGCTCGAGCGGCATTCATTCTCTCGATCGTAGGCAGTCCAATCACCGGCACGTCGAACCGCATGTCCTGGCCAGGCTTCGCTACCTTTACGACTACAAATGATCGGCCGCGAGTCACTTCACCTGCTCGAGCGATTACCGCGTCCGTTCCTTCCATTGCCTCAATAGCGACAACTGCGCGATCTTTTACAGCTATGGTTTGACCCAGATCGAGCCGACCAATCTCCCGTGCTATCCCCAGGCCGTAATCGATATCGCCGCGCTCTTCTTTCGTCGGAGCTCGTCTTGTCAACACACCCTCCGGCGCCAGCAACGGTTCAAGAAACGTGGTCGAATCGATGAGAGTTATGCCCTCCCGCGCGAGCTCATCCGCGACGGCGCCAATCAGACTGTCGGTGTTCTTCGTTGAGAGTCGCGCAAGCACACGGACCATTCGAAGATCAGGAAGGGCGTTCAACCGGAAGATCTGGTGGTGTTTCACCTGTCCGGCCATTATCGCGTGAGTTACTTGTTCCCTCTTGAAATAACGAATGAGTCGCCCGAGCTGACCGACGCCAATCCACTCGATGCGGGCTGCCTGCTGTGCCAGTTCCGGAGAAGCCTCTTCTTTTATCGCCGCGACGGCAATCTCAGCCCCGGAATCGCGCGCACCTTCAAGCACGAGAAACGGGAAACGTCCGTTGCCTGCAATCAGTCCGTACTTCATAAATAGAGAGGCGGCGTGGCGAACACCAAACCAGATTCACTCAACCGAGATCTAAAACTCAACCCAGGTGCCCGCCTCCAGCCGACGAGCCTTGCGATAGAGGTAATCCGCCGAAGCGAGATCCTCAATTGCCAGCCCCAGCGATTTGAAGAGCGTTATCTCATCCCGCGACGTTCTGCCAGTGCGTAAACCAACCAGTATTTCGCCGATCTCTGCTCGAATGTGGTCAGGGCCGATAGCTCCGTCACGAAGCGCGAACAGGTAGTCGCCGCCCTCGTTTATCGTCGACTCGCGTCGATCCACAAACAAACTCGCGGCAGCCATCGTTGCGCTGTCTACTTCGCGTGTCCTTGGTATGCTCGAGCCCACCACATTCAGGTGAGCCCCGGGAGATATCCATTCCCGCTTCAAGATCGGTTCAGCGGCGGTCGTCGCTGTAACAATCAAATCGGCACCGCGCACCGCCGATTCCACGTCCTCGACAGGCTCAATTGGAAAGTCAAAACGCGCGCCCAGTTCGGCGGCAAACTTCTTCGCGTTTTCGAATTTGGCACTGGCGACTCGGGCTCGTCTTATCGGACGAACGCAAGCCATTACGTCGATGTGCCGGCGGGCCTGGACGCCAGACCCGATGATGGCAAGCTCGCCGGCATCTTCTCGCGCCAGAACCTGCGTGGCCACGCCCGACACCGCCGCGGTACGAATCGCGGTAATCGCCGAAGCGTTCATCAGAGCAACCAGTTCGCCGGTATCGGCGCTGAACAGCATCACGCTTCCCTGGTGAGCATCCAGTCCTCGCTGGGGGTTCTGGGGAAACACGCACACAGTCTTCACCGCGTAGGCCGCTAGCTCGCCGGAACGATAAGATGGCATCAACGCCATGTCGCCCTCGGCCCCGGGCGGCGCGACGATCATTCGCAATGGCTGGAAAACATTCCCACGAGCGAGGTCCGAAAGGGCTTCGGCCATAACCGGTATGCACTCGTTGACCGGGAGAAGATCATCGACCTCGGCCTGTGTAAGAATCAGTACTTTCATTACTTTGTTACTCCACGCTCGGAGTCTTCAATAAACGCGATTAAGTAGTCGATCTCGGGCCACCCGCTCAGTTCTCGTTTTATCACCTCGAGCGCCTGAGTGGTGTTTAACTTTGCGGCCAGCAGCAACCGAAATGCGTGAGTGATGCGTCGTATCTCTTCCGTGCTGAAGCCGTTCCGGCGCAACCCCAGAGTGTTCTGGCCATAGCACCGTGCGCGGTTTCCTACGGTGCGCGCGTATGGCAACGCATCCTTTACGACAACCGAGTACCCGCCAATAAACGCGTGCTTGCCCACTCGACAAAACTGATGAATGCCTGAATACCCACCCAGGGTCGCGCGATCCTCCACAATCACGTGACCGCCAAGCGTTGCCCCGTTTGCAAAAATAACGTTGCTCCCGATCCGGCAGTCGTGCGCGATGTGGGCCTGGGCCATGATGAGATTGTCATTCCCGATTTCCGTTAGATTGCCGCCGCCCTCAGTGCCTCGCTGGATGGTCGAAAACTCACGAAATGTGTTGCGTTGCCCGGCTCGCAGCAAACTTCGCTCGCCCCGATACTTCAAGTCCTGTGGCGCTTGCCCGGCCGAAACAAACGGATAAAAGACTGACCCGCTTCCAAACTCGGAAGGCCCCTCGATTACACAATGACTACCTACCCGAACATCGTCGTGCAAAATGACATCGTCGCCGATTATCGAGTAAGGGCCAACAGTGACATTATGTCCAAGTTCCGCCTTTGGGCTTATGATCGCTGTGGGGTGAAGGGACACTTTCGAGAGTCTCTCCTACACCTGCTCGACTGGAGTGAAAGCGGCGCTGCTGACTTGATCGCTGCGCTCGATAATGCTGCGGTCGACGAGAGCAGATGAGATTTCCGCTTCGGCAACGAGCTGTCCGTCCACGTACGCTTCGCCCCGCAGCTTGATGTACCGCGGCCTGAGCTTGAGCACAGTCAACTCGAGCCGCAACTGATCGCCGGGAACGACGGGTCTTCGGAACTTCGCGCGTTCGATGCCAGTGAAGAAAACCAGTTTGGTTTCGCGATCCGGCAGACTCGCAAGCATCATGACCCCGGCTGTTTGAGCCATCGCTTCGACGATCAGCACACCCGGCATCACCGGCGCACCGGGAAAGTGTCCAACGAAAAACGGCTCGTCCAGGGTGACGTTCTTTATTCCAACAACTCGCTTCCCCGGGTCATAGCTGATTATCCGATCGACAAGAAGAAACGGATAACGGTGAGGTAAGATCGCTTGAATCTGGGTTATGTCCAGTAGTGTCTCCATAGCAACCTGCGAAACTCCACCTTTCTTATCGGCTGTCAGTCGGCGCTGGTCGCCGAAGAGCGCGTTAGAGCTTCAACAATCTTCTCTAATCTTCTCAACCGGTCGGCCATTCGGGGGAGCCTTGAGTATAGCACCTGCGAACGACGCCAGGCATTGTAGTCTTGCGCGGGCATTCCAGCCATGATCGCACCGGGGCGAACATTTTTAGTCACCGCCGTACGGCCCGTAAGCGTGGCTCCGTCGCCGATTGTCATATGCTGGTTAGTTCCAACTTGTCCTGCTATAACGCAACCGCGCCCGACCCTGGTGCCTCCCGAAAAACCCGCAAGCGCGGCGACGACGGTGTTTTCGCCGATGTCGCAGTTGTGACCTACCTGAACCAGGTTGTCCAGTTTTACACCGCGGCGTAACACGGTTTCGCCAAAACCTCCGCGATCGACCGCGGAGTTTGCTCCAATCTCGCAATCGTCTTCTATCCGCACCCGCCCCAGTTGAAGGAGTTTGACCTGTCGGCCTTCCTCGTCAGGCACAAATCCGAATCCGTCTGCCCCGATCACCGCTCCAGCATGGATGATGACGCGTTTCCCGATTGTGCATTCGCGATAGATGGTGACATTGGCCTGGATAACAGTATCGTCACCGATTTTGCATCGATCGCCGATCACGACTCCGGGATGCATGGTAACGCGGTCCCCGATAACCACGTCTCGCCCAATAGTAACGCGGGGGTGAACGGACAGCTGGGCGCCGAGAACTGTTCCCGTCCCGGCAACGAGATCCGCGCTTACCCCCAACGGCTCATATTGGACGCGGTGCAGTAGCTCGATTGCGCGGGCAAAGGCAAGCTTCGGATCGCGAGCTACCAGCAGGTGTTGCGATGCGCCTTCGATCGGATTGGCTACGATGATGGCGGTCGCACGAGATTCGCTAACACGAGCGACATAAGCCGTGTCCAGCGCCAGAGTCACGTCTCCCTCGGACGCCAGCTCGAACGGCCGGGCTCGTGTGACTTCGGCGTTCGGCTGTCCCAGCAGTTTGGCGTTTAGCAGTCGTGCAAGCTCAACAAGCTTTGGCATAAACCTATAGCGCGCATAGCGCGAGGTGAAGTTTCCCATGTAGGCGGGCCGGCGAGCAACCGGCCTCACCGACAAGCCCTCTTCCCATGCCGCTGAATCGACATGGGTCCTATCTGTCCTATAGGTCCTATACCTTCAGAAATCTATACTTCAGAAATCTTGACTGAGAAAATCTGCGCGTGTTAGCTTGCGACTTCTGTTGACTCTCGTTAATCTCGATACTCTGGATTCAATTCGTTTTCGTATCATTGTAGAGGCGACCACAACTCCGATGCTCAAGCGCACACCGCTGTACGAAGCCCACGTTTCAATTGGTTCTAGAATGGTCGATTTTGCCGGGTGGGAGATGCCGGTTCAGTATTCCGGTCACATCCGCGAGCACATGGCCGTGCGCGAGGAAGCCGGACTGTTCGATGTTTCTCACATGGGCGAGATCGAGATCAGAGGATCACAAGCGCTGGATCTCGTTCAACGGATCAGCACCAACGATGCGTCCAAACTCGAAGATAATCAAGTCCAATATTCGACGATGACCAACGAAGCGGGTGGGGTTATCGACGACCTGCTGGTCTACCGAATGAATGCCGATTATTTTCTGCTGGTGGTCAATGCCGGCGGGACTGATTCAGACTTCGAATGGATCAAGGGAAACGCCGGCGAGTTGAGCGTGGAAGTGCACAATACCAGCTCAGCGTTCGCCCTGCTGGCGCTGCAAGGACCGCGGTCCGAGCATATCTTGCAGGAGTTGGCCGATCATATGCTGGACCGAATACCGTATTACTGGTCACAGCGCGTTTTAGTGGACGGCGTTGATTGCCGAGTGTCCCGGACCGGTTACACAGGTGAGGACGGATTCGAGATCCTGTGCGATTCCGGTCACGCGAAGCATCTGTGGAACCGGCTGCTGGTTATCGGGAGCGACCGAGGTCTTATTCCTTGCGGGCTCGCCGCGCGAAACACGTTGCGGCTTGAAGCAGCGTTCCGACTCTACGGTCACGACATGGATGAGACTACAACCCCGCTCGAAGCAGGGTTAGGCTGGGTTGTGAAGCTCGGCAAAGGTGACTTTGTCGGGCGCGGCGTGCTGTTGAAGCAAAAGGAAGAGGGACTGAAACGAAAGCTTGTTGGCTTCGAGGTGCTCGACCGCGCGCCCGCTCGCGACGGCTACCCTATCGTGATTGGCGGCGAGCAGGTGGGCGTTGTTACTTCGGGAAGTCCCGCGCCATTCCTAAAAAAGAACATCGGACTTGGGTACGTCCCAACGGAGCACACTGCTGTAGGAACGGAGCTGCATGTGGTAGTTCGCGGACGCAACGTTCCCGCGCGCGTGGTCGAGACGCCGTTCTACAAGCGCGAAAGGAAATATGATTAGGCTGACCAGTTGGGACACACTTCGATACGGCACTAGTTAACGGAGAAAAAATAGATGGCAAACACACCAGAAGATCTCAGCTACACCAAAGACCACGAGTGGGTCCGCGCGAAAGGAGACCAGGCGACCGTCGGCATCACCGATCACGCTCAACATCAACTCGGAGATGTCGTGTATGTAGAGCTCCCGAAAGTCGGCGATAAGTTCGAAGCGGGCGATCCATTCGGCTCGGTCGAAAGTGTCAAGGCCGTCAGCGAGGTTTACATGCCGCTAAGCGGGTCGGTCACCGAGGTCAACGAGAGCCTCAACGATTCACCCGAACAGGTCAACGAAGACCCCTACGGCGAAGGCTGGATGATCCGCATCAAAATTGACAACCCCGCACAAGTCGATGCCCTCTTGACCTCCATCGAGTATGAAGACTACATCAAGGAAGAAGCGGCGGAGTAATCGCCAATGAGATATATTCCGAACTCGCCCGGCGAGCGCCGTTCGATGTTGTCAGACATTGGGCTCGAGCGCATCGAAGAGCTCTTCGATCAAATTCCGGAACAATTAAAGCTCAAGGAAGCCATCGGCATAGGCGAACCGATGAGTGAACCCGAATTGCTGGAGTACTTCCGAAGCCTTGCGTCCGAGAATCGAATCGACTACCAGTCCTTTCTGGGCGCTGGGGCGTACTCGCACTTTATCCCGGTCATAATTGACTCGCTCATATCACGCGCCGAGTTTTTTACGGCTTACACGCCCTATCAACCTGAGCTTAGTCAAGGCACGTTGCAATACACCTTCGAATTCCAAACGATGATCTGCCAGCTTACCGGGATGGAAGTGGCCAACGCTTCGCTCTACGATGGGTCTACGGCGGTCGCCGAGGCGGTGTTGATGGCCAATCGCGTGACCCGCCGAAGCAGGGTCATCATCGCCGATACAGTCCATCCCCAGTATCGCGAAGTCGTTTCGGCTTATACCAAGAACCTGGGATTAACGATAGATGTTATCGAGCATGGCGAATCGGGGAACTTTGACCCAACAACAATGGGCATCGACCGCGAGACTGCCGCAGTCGTCGTTCAGTCGCCAAACTTCTTCGGTTGCGTCGAGGACCTCGAGGCGATCGCCGATGCCGCGCACGAAGCCGGCGCATTGCTGGTAGTCGCCGTAACCGAGCCAATGAGTCTCGGCGTTTTGAAACCACCGGGCGCGTGCGGAGCGGACATCGTCGCCGGCGAGACCCAATCGTTTGGGATTCCATTGAGCTACGGCGGCCCTTACTGCGGCTTGTTCGCCACACTCGACAAACACGTTCGGCAGATGCCGGGGCGGTTAGTCGGTGAGGCTAGAGACAGCGAAGGCCGTCGCGGTTACGTGTTAACCTTGTCGACCCGCGAACAACACATCCGGCGTGAGAAAGCGACATCCAATATCTGCACAAATCAAGGTTTGTTCGCATTAATGGCGACCGTTTATCTCTCGACGATGGGCAGACAGGGCGTTCAGGAAGTCGCTCGCCAAAACCTTCATAAGGCTCACTATGCCGCGTCGGAGATTTCGAAAATCCCCGGGTTCGATCTGAGATTCAGCGCGCCGTTTTTCAACGAGTTCGTGTTGCGCACTCCGCGGCCTGCTACCGAGGTTATCGACGGACTGCTCGACAAGAAGATAATCGGAGGAATTAGCCTCGAGCGATATTTCCCCGGGATGAGCGACGGATTGTTGGTGTGCGTTACAGAGACAGTAAAGAAAGATGCGATCGATAAGCTTGTGTCGGCGCTGGCGTGAGGAACGACAAGAAGCATGAGCAAATCCAGAATCAAGAAAGCAACGACACACGTCGTCCAAAACGAAGGGCTTCTGTTTGACGAGTCGAGGCACGGGCGAATCGGCTATTCGATCCCCAGGCTCGACGTAGCGGAAGAACGCGTAGAGAGGTTGATCGATTCACGTTTTCTCCGCGATGACGATCTGGAAGGCATGCCCGAGCTTTCTGAAGTCGACGTAATAAGACACTTCACCCGGCTCTCTACCTGGAATTACTGCATCGATCATGGGCTCTACCCGTTGGGTTCGTGCACGATGAAGTACAACCCTCGGATCAATGAGAAAGTAGCGCGAATCGACGGGTTCGCTAATCTGCATCCGCTCACACCTGCCCCGTTGGCACAAGGCGCGCTGCAGATTGTCTTTCGCATCGAACAGTGTCTCGCTCAGATAACCGGGCTTGCGGCTGTGACTTCGCAACCGGCGGCCGGCGCGCAAGGCGAGATGACCGGGCTGATGATGATTCGCGCAGCGTTGTCCGAGCGAGGAAATCCTCGCAAGAAAGTGCTGATCCCCGACTCCGCACACGGGACTAACCCGGCCTCAGCAGTTATCTGCGGTTACTCAGTGGAGACGGTGCCGTCGAGATCCGATGGTCTTACCGACCTCGAGGAGTTGCGCCGCCACATGAGCGACGACGTGGCAGCGTTGATGCTCACCAACCCGAATACACTCGGAAAATTCGAGCGCAACATAAGAGAGATTTGTAAGATCGTTCACGAGGGCGGCGGTTTCGTGTATATGGACGGCGCCAACATGAACGCGCTTGCCGGCGTGGCCAAACCGGCAAGCTTCGGCATCGATGTCATGCACCTCAATCTTCATAAGACTTTCTCGACCCCGCACGGCGGTGGCGGGCCGGGCGCAGGTCCTGTTGCGGTGACCGCTGAGCTTGAACCCTATCTTCCCTTCCCTCGGGTCGTGTTGGCCAGGGATGGCGAGCTTATCCTGGATTTCGATCGCCCGAAGTCCGTGGGGCGTGTGCGAGCCTACTTTGGGAACTTTGGAGTGCTGGTCCGCGCGCTCGCTTACATTCTGACGCACGGCGATCCCGGCTTGCGCGAGGCGACGGAGACCGCCGTTCTGAACGCGAACTACATCGCAGAGCACTTGAAGGACACATACGAGATCCCGTATCCGGGGCGTGTAATGCATGAAGTTGTTTTTTCTGATAAGCGCCAGCTCAAGCACGGAGTGCGGAACGCCGATATATCCAAGCGGCTGATCGACTACGGGTTCTATCCACCGACGATGTCGTTCCCGTTGATCGTAAACGGCGCGCTTATGGTCGAACCCACCGAGAGCGAGGGACGTGAGGAGCTTGATCTGTTTATCGATGCAATGAAATCCATCGCGGCGGAGGCCGCCGAAGATCCGGAGTTGCTAAAGCGCGCTCCGGTAACCACCAGGGTCGGGCGCCTGGACGAAGTCGCCGCCGCGCGCAAACCGGTGCTCAGGTGGCGACGAGGCCCCACCGAAAACGGCCCTGACGACACATCTGCTTAATCCGTAACTGACTTTATAACTCTCGTCCCTGACTCATTGATTGATGCAATCGTGATCACAGGAAAGGTAATGAAATGACTCGAGACAGTTTGGAAGAACTTCGCGAACGACTTCTTAGCCAGAATAATGTCCAGCAAATGATCCAGGTGCGGGCGTACGAAATTTATCAGATGCGAGGAGGTCAGCCCGGTGGCGAGGCCCACGATTGGTTTCGCGCCGAGAGCGAAGTGCTTGCATTTCTTTTAGCCGATGAATCGCCGGGCAATAATCAGGCCGAAGACATCTCCGCAGAGGCAACCCCTACACAAGACCCGGCGGTAAAAGCGCCGGCGCTGAAGAAGTCGAGAACGTCAGCAAAACCCACCGCTGCAAAAGCTTCGGGACCCAAGAAGGCGACAGCAAAGCGATCCACACCAAAGAAACCCGAAGAGTCCAAACTAAAATCCAAGCGAATCAGCAAGAAACCAAAAACGGAAGACAGTGCCCAGTAGATAGGCTTGCGGTTCAAGTCTTAGCTTGCCTACCGCAACGAGGCATCCCGAAATAGAACCTCAGCTGGTTCAAGGTCGGTGGGCTTGCCCCCGCTCCGTGCAAGCTCTCGTGATCGCGACGAAGCGGGGCAAGCCTCCTTCCCAACCTTGAACCTGCTGAGGCCGTGAAAGGACTAAAGCCTGAACCCAAATCGAATGGATCTTTGAACTCGCGTTATTTCTTTGGTGCGTAGTACGCATCGCGGGTTCGTGCTGAGTAACCTGGCCTGGCAAGAAACACCTTAACGTGGCGAAGACGCCCGTCGCGCTCGAGGTTTTTCGGAATGTAGGTGATGATGTATTGATTCTTTAGTTCCCGCGCGACCTGGCCGTAAACATCCTTCATCTCTTTTTCTTGAAGCGGCGAGAATATTCTGCCGCCGGTTCGCGCGGCAAGATCGGTCATAAGCCGCTCGGCTCGCTCGAAACGTTCGATGTAGATGCCCGCTTGTTGAGCAGTGCTTCCTGCAAACACCTTCGCCGCCTTGCCACGATAACGGTCCAGATCGTTAATAAACGCGCGCGCTTTGCTGATCACGTACACGACTGACCCTGATTTGACGATCGCTGTAAGCGCTTGTTCGTAGGTCACCTTGCTGGAAGTGTCATCGCCGTCGCTGAGCAAGATGATTGCCTTGCGACCTTCGACCTTGGCAAGTTGTTCATCGCAGGCTGAATAAACAGCGTCAAAAAGCGCGGTGCTGCCGTAGGTAAAGCTGCCGTTTTTGGTTTGCACCATCCCCGGCTTGAAGCGCCAGGACAGCGCGTGTCGAACATCCTCAGCCTTGGAAGTCCAGTCCTGGATCAACTCGACATGGGAGTGGAACTCGATGACCGAGATTTTGTCCTCGGGCCCGAGTTGACTGACAAAGTGCATTGCCGCGTCACGCAGCGAATTGATTTCTGATACTACTGATCCGGATGCGTCAAGCATCAGCACAACGTTGACCGGTACGCTGCTTACGAGGAAGCTGGCGATGTCCTGCCGCTGCCCGTCTTCGGCAACTATGAACTCATCCTTGACGAGTTCAGTTGCCTGGTGCCCATAGGCATCCATCACGGTGACATTGAGAAGTACTTCCTCGGCTCGCAGCCGAACGGTCTCATCTTGACCCGGTTGTGGTACGGTGGAGGGCTTCCGCCCGCTCTGCGAGTTTGCGGCTCCCAAGAGCAAAAGAAAACACAAAATGGAACCAATGACTCGGCTTGTAAGTTGTTCTGGTCTACACATACGCGCTTTTAGTTACTGCTTGAGTATAGCGTAGGCCAATCGGATGCCGAAACCCGACTACCGAACTCCCTGTTTCTTTTGAGCGCCCGCGTCGCAGTTTTGAAAGAAGTCTTGAATGCTCACGAACTCAGTCCTGGTCTGAGGGAGGTCAATCAAGTTAGGAATTCCTCTCGTCGCCGAGGGGTAAAGGGTGGCGGACCGCAATCTTAAGGGCAAGCACGGAGTGGTTGCGCTTGCGGAAGCCGCTGCGAAGGGCCAAGATGTGATCTGTTTTTTTGGAAAGAAGCTCGGAGGTAAAAAGAGAGACTGAATGAAATATCAAATTGCACTCACTTGTTCTGCGTTGTTCTTCGCGCAGAATATCGTCAACGTATTAGCACTCCAGGCGGGAAACAGCAAAGACAAGACCGCAGCCTTCTCATTCGCCGGAGCGAACTACTTTCACCGTTTCACCAAAGGCGACCAACACGAATATACGCCAAGCGGCCAGGAGAATTTGAACGCCTGGACCGACATGATTACGATATGGACGTATCCAAGGGCAAAGGGCGGCGATGACCTCGCCGCAGTGGCGAACTCCGTACTTGAGAACTATAAGACGAACAAGGCTATAGTCGTTAAGACTGATTCGGTCCCCAGAACCGAACAGAAACCAGCAGAACACTTGATCGCCGTAATTCTTGGTCGTCCTGACTTCATAGAAGCGGTGTTCGCTAGATTCAGAATGCATAACGGTGTCGGCAGCTCGGTAATCTATTCGCACCGTATTTACGGCAAAAGCGCTGGTAACCAGATGAGTGCGTGGTTGAAAACAAATGGACCAGCGATGGAGAGGGATTTGATGAAATGGGACGCAATGCCAAAGCTGCCCTCTCCCCAGTAAGTTTTAGTCTTCAGGTCTCATGAATCGCTTTGATTAGATCAAAGGGTCTTGTTCCACACAGACGTGTGAGCCGGAAATATCTACTGTTTGATGACCCCATTTCCGCGTGCTAGACTCAAATCCGATGTTCCGCTTGCTTGATCGTTATCTTGTCCGCGAAATTGTCCCTTACGTCCTGCTCGGCCTGATGCTGTTGACGGCAATTATCTTCGCCCAGGAAGCTAGCCGGTTTTCAGAACTTCTGGTCGTCGCGTCACGCAATGGGCTGCCGATGGAAACCCTCGGGCGGGTTATGTCGGCGCTCGTTCCCGGCATCCTGGTGTTCACCCTTCCTATCTCGCTATTGATCGGAACCCTTGTTGGGCTGGGCCGGCTCTCCGGCGATAGCGAAATCGTGGCTCTCGGCGCCGGCGGCACAAGCCGTCTGCGGATGCTCGCTCCGGTACTCGGACTCTCGCTGATTATCGCGATAGTGATGGTTTACATCACCTTCAACCTGCTGCCGCGATCGATTCACCTTTTGACCGATTTAAAGGCCAACCAGTCCTTGATCTTTCAAAGCCTGAACGCCGAGATCAAGCCGCGAGTGTTTGAAGAGAGCATACCGCAACGAGTTATTTACATTGAGGACATCGATCGCGCGAACAGCCTCTGGCGAAACATTTTTCTGGTCGATCTTGGAAACGGCTCGGGACCGATGAAGATCGTGACGGCAACCTCCGGGTCGCTGCAGCAGGGCGAGCGGTCCGAGATGCCCGAGTTGCATTTGCAAAGAGGCACTGTGCATCAGACAGACACCGGCCGCCAGGACCAGAGCGAGTCGCAGAACCCAGCCTCAGAGCAAGATTCAGAAATATCTCGAGGTGGCTCCTCGACTGGAACCGAGGCGCAGCCCTCGGAAAAGCAACTAGACAAGGAAAAAAAGAAGAACGGTCCGCCCCCGTACACTGCGGCGCGGTTCGACGAGATGACCGTCGCGCTCGAAGTATCCGAGGAAAAACGGAACGGCGCCACCGGGATCGAACGTGAAGCCGGTCAGGTCGAGGAAATGGAGTGGGCCAATCTGATCTCGCATACCCCCGCTGAGGGTGATTTCCGCAAATGGCTCGCCGAAGTGCATAAGCGGGTCGCACTTCCCGCCGCGTGTCTTGTATTCGGGCTGCTTGGTGTGGGGTTCGGAATCACCAACGTTCGCACTGGACGTTCATTTGGATTGCTGCTCGGGCTGGCCATCACCATCATTTTTTATTTGTTGGCGCTGTGGGGTCAACACGCCGCGATTGCAGGCACGCTGCCGGTGTGGCTCGGAATATGGCTGGCTAATATAGTTCTGACCTTGTTGGGCGTGTCTACAATCGTGGCTCAGCGAAGACCGGGCTGGGATCCGCTATCGGTGTTAAGCAGCCTGCGTCACGCCTGGCCGGCCCGTATGCGAGGGGGCGAGGGGGAGAGAGGGCGAGGGGGCGAGGGGGACACAGGGAGGAGGGGAGAAGGGGAAACAGGGAGACTGAACGACGCGGGCGTCGGCTCGTCCCCCAGTCGCCCCCTCGCCCCGTCGCCCTCTCTCCCCCTCGCCCCGTCACCCTCTCTCCCCCTCGCCCCTTCTCCCCGTCGTTCCCTCTTCTCGGCGGGGCGGCCGCAGTTGCTCGACCGCCTGGTGCTCTCTGACTTGATGCGATTCTTCCTGTTCATCCTCGGCGGCTTTTCGGCGCTGATTTTGATCATTACGTTGTTTCAACTGCTCGACTACATCACTCGCAACAACATCGACTGGGCAATCGTCGCAAACTATCTGCTTTTCCTGCTGCCGTGGATTGTGAACTCGGTTGCGCCGATGGCTGCGCTTGTCGCGGTAATGATCACCTTTGGCATCCTTCATAAGACAAGCCAGGTAGTGGCACTAAAAGCTTCCGGCCAGTCGATCTTTCGACTCGCTGCGCCGGCTTTGTTGGCGTCGCTGCTGCTGTCGGCGTTTGTGTTTGTGAATCAAGACTACATCCTGCCGTTCACCAACCGCAGACAGAACAACCTCCGCTACTTGATTCGAAAAGGACAGGAACCTCCACAGACGTTTTATCAGACCACCAATAAGTGGATCTTCGGAACCGAGTCTCGCATCTTCAACTACGCCTACTTCACACCGACAAATAACACCTTCGCGAGGCTAAACGTGCTGGACCTTTCGAGAGAGCCGTTTGGCATCAAGCGGCGTCTATATGCGCGCCGCGCGTGGTGGGACTCCACAAGCCAGGAGTGGGTCCTGGAAAAAGGTTGGGAACGCCTGTTCGAAGGCGATCGGCCAACAGGATTCGAGTCCTTTGATCAACGTCGAGTCGCGCTTGCCGAGCATCCCGAATACTTCAAGAAAGAGTCGGTTGGCTCGTCGTCCATGACGCTCGCGGAGCTGCGCCGGGCAATCAATGATCTGTCCCGATCAGGGTTCGACGTGCTCGATTTGCGCATCGCGCTACAAAGCAAGATCGCGTTTCCGCTAACCTGCCTGGTGATGGTAATGGTCGGATTGCCTTTTTCGTTTTCAGTGGGGAAACGAGGCGCGCTGTACGGTGTCGCCATCGGTATGGCAATAGGGCTCGCGTATTGGGGGCTTACAGGCGTATTCGAACAGATGGGCCGTTATGAGGTGTTGCCGCCCATGCTTGCGGCGTGGGGTCCAAACCTGTTATTCGGAGCGGGCGGGCTTTATTTGTTCCTGACTTCTCGAACTTGAGTATCACTCAAAAGCAACTCTGTGGCTGCAAGCGCCCGCTTATTGCTATCCCAGTAGAGCATCTCCATCGCACGATCAAAGCTTGTCCACTCATATGCGTCGTGCTCTACGGCGTCGATGCGCACATCAGACTGTGTGACTCCAAGCGCAAAACAGACTTCTTCATTGTGCGTGACGCCCGGTGCGTATCGGTTACGCCACTGAGTCGCAATCTCAAACGTATTGACCACTCCGAGTTCTATCAAATCGTCACCCCGGAAATTGATACCGGTTTCTTCCAGAACTTCGCGCGCAGCTGCCTGCCTGTGAGTCTCATCTCCTTCAAGCGAGCCGGTGACCGATTGCCAAAAAGCGCCGTGACTCGGGACCCGGCGAAGCAGAAGATACTGGCGGTCCTCGCCGCCGTCGCTAAATATTACTACTTGAATTGACCGGGGCTGCTTGTATTGCACGAAGGGATTAAACCAGCGCGATGGCGCGCGTTCAACTCGCGACGTTCTGGTCTAACCGATCTCAAAATGTCTTTCACCCTGATCTCCGCTGACACTGAAAACCTCACCACGGCGAAGACCAAGACTGCGCAGCGAACGGCTCAGTGCGCTTCGGGGAACGACGTCTGCGCTCAATCGCTCCAGCGCGTCAAAACCTGGCGTGATCATCGCGCGCCCGCACTCGGCGCATCTTGTGTGTGATCTTCGGAGCGAGCATCCCAGACGCAAGAGCGAGCGAGTTTTCCCACAACCCGGGCAGGTGAGACGGGTCACAAAGCTCTTTCCTTCGATTCTTAAATTATCGGAGCCGTTGACCCCGGATCGCTGATGTGAAAGGCACAGCGCCTCGGCCAGAGTAAGATCCTCGACCGATGACTCGAGACTTCTGATGTCCCAGACTTCGTGACCCGAGAAACGACAGTTTGGATTACGGCGAAATGCAGTGACGTAGTGTTTGTGATGAGTCGCGTCTAATACGATCTGTTTCCCTACCGCGGCGAGATCGCTCTGGCCGTTTAGGAGCTTGACGCACTCTATTGCCTGAAGCGATGCCGCCAACGCCCCCAGGCTTGAGGGCGCGTTGGTTGCCGGAATACCCGAAGCAAACTCGAAACACGGATAAAGCTGTTCCAGGGCCTGGTAATCTCGGTCATCCCAGGGACACTCCAGGCAAGGGTTTTCGACGCCGGGCACATACACATTGATTCGCGCGAGCATGCCTCCCGCTTCAACACCCGCATCAATCAACGGAACACCAAGCCGCCAGGCAAACTGATTCACGTGTTGCCGCGCTACGCGCGAATCAAGGCACGCAAGGATTACAGTGGCCCGAAGCTTACCCAAAGGTACTCGTTCCACGGAATCATGGATCGCATTCACCTGAATCGCCGGGTTGATGCGCTTCAATCTTCGAGCTTGCACAGCCGTTTTGCGTTTGCCGACCTCCTGCGGGGTTATATCCTGGGATTGAAGATTGCTAGCCTCGTACACATCCTTGTCGATCAGTGTAACGCTCTCCAGAGGCATTCTGGCGAGATGTGGGACCAGATGGGATCCAATGTTGCCGCCTGCACCAACGACGACCACGCTTCTTTTGCGAGTTGTTTCAAGTCTATTTGTCCCCATCTTAGAGATCCTCGGGCGTCCACTGGAAACCCGCGTCAAGATCGGTCGGCTGGGTACAAAGCGCGCAAACCTCGGAATAGGACCAACAATTCAGCTGATCGGTCTGGTGATGCCACACACCGCACGAGGGGCATTTAACGGCGGCTGACCCGGACTCGATTTCCTGTTTGCATCGAGGGCAAAACAGGGTCTGGTCCGTGCTGGAAAACTCCTCGACTCGAACCAGGCTCTCCGTCGAAAAGTAGAAGCTGCGCGCGCCGGCGATCCGAATCTCATCTCGGTCCGAAACAACGCGGATGCCCGTTGTCAGCGGCAGGCCGTTTACACTGACCCCGAGACCAGCGCGCGCGATAAGCACCCACGCAGCGGATGATGCGGGGCCTCCTCGCACTAACAAAACACTGGACCACGCGACGCCCTCGCCCAGAGGTCGACAAACCGGTTGCGGCGGGTTGGCCAACAGCGCGAAAGCGTCCTGGTCCAGCGGCAGGACTGCCCACTGGTTCGTTTCGGTTGTTACCCACAAGTGAGCCATGCTGTTTCCTCGAACCGAATTTAGTCACTCTTGATTACCGGGCTGGCTTTTCGTCGAAGTGCGAATCTCACGCCTCGACGACGGTTCGTCTGAACCAAATACGGATTCACTCCGCCGCGATCAAACAATTCCCTTCTGAGCCGATAGACGTTCTGGGTAATTGACCGCTTGGTCACCGGCTTTCCAGATCGCCCCGCCAGATACTCCGCAATTTCTCCAAGCGTCTTCCATCCGACAAGCGTGTCCTCGCTAAACCCGTTGTCAATTGAGAGAGCCGTCATCAGATCCGCAAGTGTCGGGGGAAGCGTAAACTGCTTGCCTCCGTCGATACGTACGTCGGCTGTGCCGTCCGGCCGTGATCTAATCTCCAGCGAGGTCGAGCCCGATTCCGCAAGATAACGGAGCGGCCTGGTCGCCTTTGTTTGTGTTTCCAGGCTCGAGACCGACGCAACATCGCCGGCAACATCGTCAACGCCGTCCTCCAGGGAAGCCTCGAACATCTTAAGAAGCTGAAAAAGCTCGTACTCGATAAACGAAGCATTCAACTCAGCTTTGCTGATCCTGGTAACGAGGTTCTTATGACGTCGCGCAAGCCCCCGCATCAACACCAGAATTTCAGCGTACTGTCTGGCTCTCCGGCCTCGTCTCTCGACCGCGGCAAGACCACCTCCAGTTGTGTCTTCCGGTCTATCCATCGCAGCATAGCTGTGGCGAATCTCGTGCCGTGAGTGCCTCACTCAGGAATTCAATGAATTTGAATGATGGCCGATTAGACGCGTCCAACGAGTTGATTTGGAGGTTGAGATTGAGAAACGTTATTGAGATTCAAGGCGAGTTGGCTAGGTAGTTATTTGGACTGCGCCGCCCTTTTCCGCATTTGACGATTCTCGCATGCGTGGCGGCGCTTTCCCCTTGCGCTCGTGTTCCAGCGGTTTAGCCACACTACAAAAGCGCCGCCACGCATGCAAAAGTCACCGAATGCGGAACGGGGCGGCGCAGTCCAAATAGGGACTCTGAATCCGAACTGACACTATCCTCACCTATGCACAACTTCACGGTCCCCCAGTAGAGCTGATATACTTGCTTCGAGTCGATCGAACCCCAAACCAAGGTCAATCGAGCTGGTTCTCAAGGAGTTGTGATGTATCAAAAGGACGAAATCCCCTCCACTCGTTTCGACAGTTACTCGGCTTCACGCCACCTTCGTGTGATACTGGTACTCGGCGCGATCTGTTGCTTATCAATAGGCGCGGCTGTGGGGGCTATCATCAGCGGTATCGCAGGCGCTAAAGCTGAGGACAACCAGCTCACGATAAAAAGCTCTGCGATGACGCCCGACACCCTTTCCGCCACGTTTGCCAGGGTGGCCCGGGACGTAGAGCCGTCCGTCGCTCACATCAAGGTGTTTGAGAGCGAAGCTCTGTCGCGCGAGGGAGCTGGCTCGGGGGTAATCGTTAACTCCGACGGTTTCATTCTCACCAACGCTCATGTCGTGAGGCGTGCAAACAAGATCCGAGTCAAGCTTTGGGATGGGAGCGAGACTGACGCGAAGATTCTCGGAATCGACATGCAGACGGATCTGGCTGTGATCAAGATCGAAACAAACAAAGCCCTGCCGGTAGCGCGAATGGGTGACTCCGACAAACTCAATGTCGGCGACTGGGTTTTGGCAATGGGCTCCCCTTTTGGGCTCGAGCAAACCGTAACTGCCGGCATCATCAGCGCCAAGGATCGGGTCACCGAAGCAGGCGCCACGCCCTTTCAACAGTTTCTACAAACCGACGCGGCGATCAATCCTGGAAACTCCGGCGGACCCCTTGTAAACCTTGCCGGTGAAGTAATTGGCATCAACACCCAGATTGCAACCAGCTCCGGAACGTATAACGGCATAGGGTTCGCGCTTCCATCGGCGACCGCGGTGGACGTCTACAATCAGCTCATCAGCGACGGACGCGTACGCCGCGGTTTCCTGGGGATCAACCCGCAGGAGATAACCCCCCAAATAGCACGGTTGAACAAAATTTCTGACGGTCAGGGCGTGTTGGTTCGTGAGCTGACCACCGAATCCAGCCCCGCTTCGGTTGCCGGGTTGATGAGCGGCGATGTAATCACCAGCATCAACGGCGTGAAAGTGAAGAACGTTCGTGAGTTGATACGCCGAATTGCCGCGTTGCCTGTGGGCAGCATTGCTAACATCGAATACGTCAGGGCGGGAGAGCGGCGCGCCGCGGCTGTTAAGCTCGAAGAGCGTAAGGATGAGGCTGAAGATCGACGAGAGGACCGATATCCTTCTGACCCTCGTAGTCCGCGCCGTTCACCCGAGAGAAAGGAAGATCCGGGGGGCGTAGTGCCTAAACCTGAAGGCCGCCGGACCAAATCCGGTCTGGGCTTAAATGTGAAGACGCTCACCCCGGAACTCGCGAAGACGATGGGACTGGAAGGGGCACGCGGCGCGTTCGTTATCAGCGTAGAACCCGGGAGCATTGCCGATGAGAACGCGATGACCGCCGATGACCTAATACTCGAGATCAATAACAAATCAGTCGCCAATCAGGAGGACTACGCGCGGGTCACCAGAGATCTTAAGAGCGGCGACGATGTTGTAATAAAGGTCTTGCGTAAAGAGCGTGGTCCGCTTCGTCGTTCGTGGATCATCTCGTTCACGATGCCCTGAGGATTTGCTATTTTCTATTTACTATTTTCTATTGTCATCTTTATTCGGTTCGGCTGACCGATAGAAAATAGTAAATAGAAAATAATCCCTTCTTCGCTTGACCCTTTTCTATCGGCTACTGTAAACTCCAGTCTGCGCAGCAAAGAACAAGCTGGGACGGGGCGAGATTAACGGTTCTAAAATCGGAACTTGCCCTACGGATCACCCTCTCCGACGAGTTCAGTTCGCGGCTCGTCGTCAATAACCGAGTAATTCGATATGTCGATGGATAGGTCACCGCTGAGTCCTCAGTCCGAGGCACGATTCCGTTCAAATGGTCACAAGGAGGTATCTGTGAGCTTCAAAATAGGCGAGAAAGTTGTCTATCCTAATCACGGTATCGGTGTAATCGAGAAGATCACTACTACCGAAATTGCAGGCACCCCGAATAGCTTTTACCTACTCAGGTTGAAGGCGACCGAATCAACCGTTATGGTTCCGATCGCCAATGCTGTCGAGATAGGCCTAAGGTCGCCCATAAACAACAATCAGTGCGACAGGCTCCTAAAAACACTTTCGGCGGATTTCACGAACCCCCCAATCGATTGGAAAGACCGCTACAAAGAATTCCTTGAGAGAATGAAAACGGGGGACATCTTTCACGTCGCAGAGGTTTTAAAGAACCTTACATATTTATCAATGAGTAAACCCCTCTCCTTTCGCGAGAAGAGGATGCTTGAGCGAGCACGGTACCTGGTAATAAGCGAGCTTTCAACTGTATGCCGCAAGTCTGAATGCGTGGTCGAACCGCTGGTTGATGACGCGCTTCGACAGTCTTGCTCGAAGCATACACGCACGGCGCCGTCGAGGCCGATGGCGAGACCCTCACGCGCCGCGATCGCGCACTGAAGAACGCTTAATACGCTTCTTTTTGGTCGGGAGCGGGGCCCCGCTCCTATCTGAATTCAGTATTCAATAACTCAGCAGGACGACAAGTCGGGTCGTGCGGGTGTATCTACGCCAGCGCACGGCTTGTTGCGTAGCCGCGCCGTCAATCGGAATCTTAAATTCCAATTGGTTGCTCGCACAAGATTCCGCCTGAAGGCGGGACTACGCAACTTCGATCGAAATCCTTCAGCGCCGCATAACTCGCGCTTGCTTTCTCCATCCCCCCAAAGCCAATATGATTACTGCATCGCAAAATGAGCACAGCCACACGACAAGGAGCCAGCGCGCTCAATCAGGCCATTACTTCCCCGCTCGCCGCGGGCGATGTGTGGACACTGGATCGATCCTATGACTACTGCGAGCAGCTGTCGCGTTCGCACTATGAAAATTTCCCTGTCGGCTCAAAGCTCATCCCCAAAAGGCTCAGAAAACACTTCTATTCGATCTACGCTTTTGCCAGAATCGCGGATGATTTTGCCGATGAAGGTTACGGTCAGGGCTACAGCGAACGCGAGCGGCTCGAAGCACTCGATCAGTGGCGAGGCATGCTGGGCGATTCGTTAGCGGGACGCGCGACGCATCCGGTGTTTGTCGCTCTCGCGCGAACCGCCGGGGACTTCGCGTTGCCAGCCATCTTATTTGAGGACCTGCTCTCAGCTTTTGAACAGGATGTGACCGTTCGGCGTTATGACAGTGCCGATCAGTTGCTCGATTATTGCCGGCGATCAGCCAACCCGATCGGCCGGCTGGTTCTGCTGCTGTTTGGTCATCGAGATGAGCAGCACCATCAGTGGTCCGATCAGATCTGCACCGCGCTTCAACTCGCTAACCACTGGCAGGACATCGCGATTGACCTCGACAAGGACCGGATGTATGTGCCGAAAGAAGATCTTTCGGAATTCAGTCTCAGCTTAGATGATCTTACGAGCCGTCACGCTACCGATGACTTCAAACGGCTGATGAAGTTTGAGATCGAGCGTGCACGGGCGATGTTTGTGGGCGGGAAAGAACTGTGTCTATCGGTTGGCGGAAGGCTCGGGCTCGAACTACGCGCTGTCTGGCTTGGGGGCATGCGCATTCTCGATCGAATTGAACATAACGATTATGACGTCTTCACGCGAAGGCCGGTGATCACCTCGACCGACAAACTTCGGATACTTCTTGGAGCGGCAAGCAAGAGGACTTTTCGGCGATATTGATGAGTTCGACGGTGTCTTCAACAGTGAATCGGATGCGAGGAGCACAGCGCAAGCTGGCCCGCGCGGCCTCGTCGAACTTCTATTACTCGTTTCTTCTCCTTCCACGAGCCGAACGCCGGGCCATCAAAGACGTGTACGCATTCTGCCGTCTGCTCGACGACGTTGTCGATGAAGACCATAAAGGCCGCAACCCTTATGCCGAGTTGGACGAGTGGCGAAATGAAGTGGAAGCAATTTTCCAGGGCGTCCCTTCGACCGAGTTTGGCGAGCAATTGCTGGTTTCAGTCGAGGAGTTCGAATTGCCAAAGCAACCGTTCCTCGATTTGATCGACGGAATGGAGATGGATTTGAAATGGCACAGCTATCAAACCTTCGCCGATCTTCGCGAGTACTGCTATCGCGCTGCTTCGGCAGTTGGGTTGATATGCATCGAGATATTCGGCTACGAGTCTGCGCGCACACGTGAATACTCGGTGAATCTTGGACTGGCGCTTCAGCTCACCAATATTCTGCGCGATCTGAAGGAGGACACCGCGCGAGGAAGGATCTATATTCCGATCGAAGACCTCGAGCGAGTCGGTTATTCGGAACGCGAGCTTCGCGAGAACCTTTACAACGCACCGTTTATCGAGCTGATGAAGTTTGAACACTCTCGCGCGAAAACGTATTTCGCGAAGGCAGCCGGTTCGCTGCCCGAACAAGACCGCGCCTCAATGTTCGCCGCCGAGATTATGAGCGCTATTTACAAGGAGCTGTTGGAGCAAATACCAAAGGTCCAGTTCAATGTCTTTCGCAATCGCCTTACTGTCTCGAAAACCCGCCGGTTGCAGATCGCACTGAGCATCTGGTTGAAAACCAAACTCAAGAAATAATGCCGAAGCGCGTGGTGATAATCGGGGGCGGGTTTGCCGGGCTCGCAGCCGGGGTGCGGCTCAGCGAACGCGGGCACGAAGTGCTCCTTCTCGAACGCCGCAATCACCTCGGGGGCCGCGCTTATTCATTCACCGATACAAGAACCGGCGATGTGGTCGACAACGGACAGCACCTCTTCATGGGCTGTTACCGGCACACGATCGGGTTTCTCGAAACGATCGGCACTCTGGACAGGCTAAGATTTCAAGACCGGCCACACGTCGATTTCCTGGACCGCGAGGGCCTATACAGTTTCGATTGCCCGCCGCTCCCTGCTCCGCTTCACGTGCTCGCCGGGCTGATTAGAATGCGTGGTATCAGTATCGGCGACAAACTGCGAACGCTAAATATTGGCCGGGCAATCAAAGGCAACGGCAGTGTTTCCCCGGGCGCACTTACAGTCGATCAGTGGCTGGATCAGCTTGGCCAGTCAGCCAACATCAAACAGCGCTTCTGGTATCCGATGGTCGTCGCAACCTTGAACCAAAGCCCGGACATCGCTTCGGCGCGAATGCTGAAGGTAGTGTTACAGGAAGCGTTCGGCGCAGGATCAAAGAACTCGCGGATCGGGATCTCGAGAGTCGGGTTAAGCGATCTGTACACGGATGGCGCCCGTGACTTTATCAAGGCTCGAGGCGGTGACGTTCAAACAGGCGCGCAAGTTCGACGGTTTATCATCGAGCACGGTGTTGTCATCGCTGTTGAGCTAAAAGACGGCCAGCGGGTTGAAGGGGACCACTTTATTAGCGCGGTGCCTCCAGAGGCGCTCGCAGCCATCCTTCCCGATGAACTAAGACAAAAGGAGTTCACGCAGCTTGAATCACTTGGCTCGTCGCCGATCGTTTCGATCAATCTGTGGTTTGACCGGCCGATCATCGACCGCGAGTTTGTTGGTTTGTTGGGGACTCGATGTCAGTGGATTTTTAACAAGGATCTGATTCTCGGCGGGACACAAGCAAGCAAGCCTGCGCCTTCCGAGTCATCGAGCAAGCGATCGAATCAGGTGGCGGTGATCATTAGCGCCGCACGCGACTATGTGGATTGGACGAGAGACGACCTGGTTAAGATGGTTATCGATGAGTTGCACGAGTTGCTGCCCGACAGCCGCTCTGCCGAAGTGCAGCACAGCGTAATCGTAAAGGAACGAGAAGCGACGCTTTCGCATAGCGTCGAGTCCGACAGCTTGAGACCTGGCTCACGAACGTCGATAACCAATTTGATCCTTGCGGGAGATTGGATTGCTACCGGATTGCCCGCAACGATCGAGAGCGCGGTAATGAGCGGGGACGCGGCGGCGGAGATTATCACAGGCTGACACACGAGACAGCCAAAAGGCGCATTACTTACCTGGATTTGACTCTCAGAACTACGGTTTGGAGCTTACTCCAAATTCCTTGATCAAGATGATATCGTCGGCAAGGATCGGTACATCCTCGATTTCACCTCGCATCACCGCGCCTATGTTGACAGGTATCACTATTGGCCGACCGCCAATATTGGATTTGCGAACAATGAACGTTCGGGCAAGAGATGCATTCTTGGTCGGATCTTCGAAGAGCCTCGCCGCCGCTCTAAGTGTCAAACCCTCGCGCCAATCGAACACTCCCGGAGTGTTGACCTCGCCCGTCGCGAAAAACTGCTGTTTACCAAAACTTGGAACAGCTATCACGTCACCAGCCTGAAGCTCTACTTCGTTCGTTCCATTCATGGCCAGAGCATCAATGGTGCGGCCGCGGTTCCTCCCTAACACCATTACGCGCGAGACATCCGCGTTTGCAGTCATCCCGTCGAAAAGAACCAAAGCGTGGCTTAGGGACATTCCTTCGGTGAACGGGATCGTTCCCGGTTTGTTTACTTCACCACAAGCTAGGACGTAGGCACCTTGTTGATATCTCGCGGATGCACTCGAGACACCAAGCGGTGTGAAAGCCAGGGAAAGAGCAAGCAGAAACATGAGCTTTTCGAAGGCCATTTGAATCCTCCTTCGTGTTTTCGGCTACTCAGCGATCACCAGATCTTAAGGTGATACTGAACCACAAGATGACGACAGTGACAAGCGGAAAGACTCGACTTCGACTCTCACTCGTTCAGCAAGCGGCCGATCTCGCCTTCGAGCACGTCCTTCGTAGTTATCCCTACGTGTCTAAACCGAATTCGTCCCTGCTTGTCGATCAACAGCGTCACCGGCAGCGTCGAAGAATCTACCTTGAACGCCGCAGCCGTGCTCTCATCCCCAACCGTCTGTGTGTAGCTCATCGGATGAGCTTTCAAAAACGGTTTCACCTTCACCGCGCCCTCTTCATCCAGCGAGATAGCTATCACCTCGACGCCGCGTGGCTGGTAGTCCTTTTTCAGCTGATTGAACATCGGAATCTCTGAGAGGCACGGAACACACCACGTCGCCCAGAAATCCACGACTACTACTTTGCCTTGAAGCGAATTGAGCGCAAGAACCCCGCCATTCAACAAATTCAGGCTTAGTGCAGGCGCCGGTTCTGAGGCTGCGCCGGCGGCAGCGTCGGCAACCGGCTTCGTTGGATCCGCGATGTTCTCGGCGAGAGCTGGATTACCACCGACCGCAGACTCGACTTTCTTCATCCTGTTCTCGAGGAATGCTGCGGGCTTCTCGAATCCTTCGAGTCTCAGTTTGCCGAGCTCGCGGCCCGTAGCGTCGAGGAAAAGCACCGTCGGAACGCCCCGAATGCCAAATCGTTGTCGAGCCTTACCAGCTTCGGAATTCGGGTCGTTGCTTGTGAGATCGAGCTTCAAAGTGACAAACCGTTCCGCTTCCTTCTTTACTTCCGCATCAGTGAAAGTGAGCCTGTCTAACTCTTTGCACGGAATGCACCAGTCCGCATAGGTATCTATTATTACGCTCTTCCCTTCTCTCTTTGCGTCGGCGAGCGCCTGCTCGCTGTAAGGGACCCACGGAATCTCGGCTTCGATCTTCTTTGGCAATGCCAGCACAACGGCAACCGCAGCGGCGCCCACCCCGATCGCCCTCAACACCCACCCGAACTGCTTGGGCTTTGTCCGGCCTGCCTCCCAGAACAACAGGTATAGCGCAGACGCCACGAAGAAAACGATAAATACATAATTGGTTGCCGCGCCCATCAACGGCATCAAAAAATAGAGGGCCATTCCAATAAGCACCAGCCCAAAAACCTTGCGCACGGTCACCATCCACAAACCAGAACGTGGAAGCGTCTTGAGCGCTCCCGAAAACGTTCCAAGCACCAGGTAAGGCAATCCGAGTCCGAGTGCCAGGACAAAGAAAAGCATAAACCCGTAAGCGGCGCTTCCCTTTGTGCCTACGTGAACAAGCAATGCCAGCACAAACGGTCCAATGCACGGCGCGGCTACGATGCCCATCGTCAATCCCATCACAAATGCGCCCAGGGCCCCGCTTGTCGATTGAGTACTGCTAGTTGCCATCCTGTTCAAGGACTCGGGTAGCTTGAACTCATAGACGCCAAACATAGACAGCGAGAGCGCGACCATGGTTCCTGCAAGGATTATCAGCACGATTGGATTCTGCAACGCCGCGCCGAACAAGCCGCCCGACTTCGCGGCAACAACGCCAAGCAAAGAATAGGTAAGCGCCATCCCCAGCACGTACATCGACGCCATAAAGAAAGTCTTGCTGATCTTCGGCTTTCCCTTCTGTGCCGCGCTCTGATTGACGAAGAATCCAATGGTAATCG
>Ga0075418_10000575_pt1 | contig 39470 bp, 26 predicted proteins | sample SoiMetdeltSBSDD2_FD_81776 | JGI IMG/M metagenome (GOLD analysis project Ga0075418, IMG submission 81776) | Bulk soil microbial communities from a Populus tree surrounding site in Tennessee, USA - Soil MetaG P. deltoides SBSDD2 | ecosystem: Environmental > Terrestrial > Soil > Tree plantation...
CCTCGTCTGTCCGTTCACCTCGTCGTCTATCAGCACGGCCGTCTGCGTGGAATCCCAGTCGTGGGTGTCGTGTGGCGAGGACTGGAAGTGCCAGACCATCTTCCCGGTATCGGCATTCACCGCGACGACCGAGCCGGTGAAGAGGTTGTCGCCCGGGCGGTTCTTGTGCGCGATGACCGGCTGCGGATTACCCGTCGTGACGAAGACGTAATTCAGCTCGGGATCGTAAGTGATCGGCTGCCAGGTCATGCCGCCGCCGTGCTTTGCCATCTCCTCGTTCGGCCAGGAGTCCATCCCGGGGTCGCCCTTCTGCTGCGGCACGGTGTAGAAGCGCCACTGCACTTCGCCGCTCTCGGGATGGTGCGCCTGGATGTAACCGGGGATGTCGAAGTCGTCGCCGCTCACGCCGACGATCAGGTGATCCTTGATGATCGTCGGGGCCGCCGACGCGTAGTAGAAGCGATCGATGTCGCAGATCTGCCGCCGCCAGCGCTCTTTGCCGTCCTTGACGTTCAGCGAGATCAGGTAGCAGTCCGGCGTCTCGACGTAGAGCCAATCCTCAAAGATGGCGACGCCGCGATTGCCCAGATGATTGCCGCCGGTCGTCTGCCACTGGTAGTGCCAGATCTCACGGCCCGTCCTGGCGTCCACTGCCCACACGTGATCGGGCACCGTGAAATAGAGCACGCCGTCCACCATCAGCGGCGTGCTCTTGATGGTGGCACCCGGAGTGCCGGGGGCCACCCGATACATCCAGGCGAGGCTCAGTTGATGAACGTTCGCGCTGGTGATCTTCGTGAGCGCGCTGAACCGGCGTCCCGTGTAGTCGCCATTGAAGGTCGGCCAGCTGTCGGGACCCGGTTTGAGGAGCGTCTCCGCGGTGACGCGCGCCTGGGTGAGCACGGGCGAATTTGCCGAAATCACCAGGGCTGCCGCGGCCAGTGCAACGGCAAGCAATGAGCTCTGTCTCATTTCAGGCTCTCGAGATAAGCGACCACGTCGTGCATGGCCTTGTCGGTCAGCCGATCGAGCAGTTCCACATGCGCCGCGAGCGGTTCGGTCTTCACAATCTTCATCGCTGGTGTCCGGCTGAACGAGCGGTATTCGCCGGCAGTGGTCCTGAGTGCGACATGGAAATCATCCATGCTCACGAGCGCGCCCGACGAGGTGCTGCGATCGGGGAGCGTAACGGTGACCGTCACCTGTTGACGGGTTGGTCCTGCGGCGCGTCCTCGCCCGCGGCCGCCGGCGGCATTCGGAAACACGAAGCGCTGCTGAATGTCGACGGGCTGGAAGCGTTTGCCGTATCCCGCCAGATCGCCAGTGACCGAGTGGCAGGTGGCACACTTGCCCTCCCCGTTGAAGTACACCTCGCCGGCTTTCGAGTCGCCGACCAGGACGTCGCCTGGCTCGAACACATCGGAGCCACGCAGCGTGTCGTTGATGCGCTGCCAGATGAAATGCGAAAGATCTGTGACCTGCGCGTCCGTCAGGGCGGCGCTCGACGCGGCGGTCTGCATCGGATGCCCCTTTTTCAGGACCGGTCCGATGGAGTTGCCGTACCGGTCGCGAAGGACGATCGGCGATCGAATCAGGTTCGGGCCGCGCTCGGTGCCGCGCGCGCTCGGGCCGTGGCAGGTCACACATTCAGCCGCGTACGTCTTGCGCCCACGATCGGCGCCGGCGGGATCCACACGGTGTCGATCGGCGGCGCCGACGTTCGGCCGGGGACCTGACGGAACTTGTCCGCGGCCGGCGCCCGGCGCCGGGGGCTGTGCGGCTGGTGGTGTTTGTCCGGACGAACCGATCACCGCGGTCGCGGTCAGGATGACGATCCCGACCGCACCGTTCCACAGATGACGCATGGCGGGCATTCTATCTCGCGAGTGTGCTTCGCCCACCCCGCCTTCGCCCCGCCTTCGGCGGGGCTTCGGCGAGGCAGGCGCGCTTCGCGCGCCTGGATGTCGCTGAGGCGACCTCAGAGGGCGAGGCTCAGAACGAAATAGCGTCGCGCAGCTTCTCGAGCTTCTCCAGATCGAGACCCGGCACCTTGGCGAACGCGTCGTAGTCCACGAACTCGCCGTTCTGCTTCCGGTACGCGACGATCGCGTTGGCGGTCTCCGGCGTTACGCCGAGCACTTCAGCCAGATCATCGGCGGTCGCACGGTTCACGTTCACGCGGCCGTAATGCTTGACCAGATATGTCTGGATGACGTCCCAGTCCTCGTCCGAAATCACCGCGCCGCGCGCCGTGGTCATCGTTGTCATCACCTCTTCCCACTGGGTGCGGGTCCGGCGCGAGCCGGCGATGCGATCGACGGGGTGACACTTCACGCAGTTGCGTGTGAAGGTCTCCTCCCCCTTGATGTCCTCCGGGGACCTTGCCTCGGCTTTCTGAGGATCCTGATGGAAGCCGATGGCCATCGCCGGGATCAGGGGCGCCGACACGATGCCCGCCAGCAGCAGTGCGCCAAAGACAGCGGATTTGCGTTCAACCATGGGTCGCATTCCTTCGAGCCTCTGATCGGAAAGTGTACGATATTCGACCCATGTCCGAGGTCCGTCCCGTCTATTTGTGTGACGCCATTCGAACTCCATTCGGCCGGTATGGCGGGGCTCTGGCCGCCGTCCGTACTGATGACCTCGCCGCGATTCCGCTGCGCGCGCTTCAGGATCGCAACCGGAGCGTCGACTGGCAGCAGCTGGACGATGTGATTTACGGATGTGCGAATCAGGCGGGCGAGGACAACCGGAACGTCGGCCGTATGGCGCTGCTGCTCGCCGGACTCCCAGAGGGCGTGCCCGGGTCAACCGTGAACCGGCTGTGCGGATCGAGCATGGACGCGGTCGCCACCGCGGCCCGCGCGATTGCCGCCGGCGAGATGGACCTGCTCATCGCTGGCGGAGTCGAGAGCATGTCGCGCGCGCCGTTCGTGATGAACAAGGCGGATGCCGCGTTCGCACGCGGGATCTCGCTCGAAGACACCACGCTCGGCTGGCGGTTCGTGAACCCCCGGATGGAGCAGCTGTACGGCACGCACTCGATGGCGGAGACCGCGGAGAACGTCGCCGCCGAGTGGAAGGTCTCGCGCGCGGATCAGGATGCATTTGCTTTCCGGAGTCAGCAGCGCGCAGGTGTCGCCATCGCCGACGGCCGCCTGGGTGATGAAATCGTGCCGGTGGTCGTCCCGCAACGCAAGACGCCGGTCACCGTGTGCTGTGACGAGCATCCGCGGCCGGACACGACCCTCGACGCCTTGAGCAAGCTGAGACCGATCGTGAAGCCGGACGGTACGGTGACCGCCGGCAACGCCTCCGGCATCAACGACGGGGCCTGTGCAGTTTTACTGGCTTCGGAGGACGCCGTCAGGACTCATGGACTGACACCGCGGGCACGCTACGTGGCGTCCGCAGTCACGGGCGTGGCCCCGCGAATCATGGGTGTGGGCCCGGTCCCCGCAAGCCGGAAAGCCCTCGCACACGCCGGCCTCTCGCTCGACCAGATGGACGTGATCGAGTTGAACGAGGCCTTCGCCGCGCAGGCGCTCGCCGTGCTGCGCGACCTGGGCGTCCCGGACGACGCCCCGCACGTGAATCCTCTAGGAGGCGCGATAGCGTTAGGACACCCCCTGGGGGCGAGCGGTGCACGGTTGGTGACGACGGCGATGTATCAGCTCGGCCGCATCCGCGGACGCTACGCCCTCTGCACGATGTGCATCGGCGTGGGGCAGGGGATTGCGGTCGTGATCGAGAGGGTGTGACCTCGGTCTCCGCAGCCCGCAGCCCGCGCCCGGCGAACTACGGACCGCGGACTGCGGACCGCGGATCTTTTTGCATGCAAAATGTCCGAACGCATAAGATAGCCGGCAGGCCTCGCGTCGGGATTTTGGCGCGGTCCGGTACCAACAGGTTGCTGAAAAAGTATCGCCGACAAGGCAAAAGGCAGAAGGGAGAAGGCAAAACTCTAAACATTTCTGCCTTTTGCCTTTTGCCTTCTCCCTTCAGGCTGCGCTTTTCAGCAGCCTGTTAAATATCCGGCTCACCGGTGTCGTATTCACGCGTAATGCATGCACAACCTCTGAACGCGGCCCAGCCTGCGGGCATCGTCTGTCGACGCAATCGATGAAAATTACCGTTCTGGGGGGCGACGGCTACTGCGGCTGGGCGACGGCGCTGTATCTGTCGCGGCAGGGGCACCGAGTGGCCATCGCGGACAGCTTCATCCGGCGGCAGTGGGACTTCGAGCTCGGGGTTCAGACGCTCACGCCCATCCGGCCGCTGCCCGAGCGGCTGCGGGCCTGGAAGCGGGTCAGCGGCCGCGACATCGAGTCCTACACCGGCGATATCACCGACTACGAGTTTCTGAGCTCGGTCATCGAGCGGGAGCGCCCGGACGCAGTGGTTCATTTCGCCGAGCAGCGGGCTGCACCGTACTCGATGATCGATCGGCAGCACGCGGTGTTCACGCAGGTGAACAACGTCGTGGGCACGCTCAACCTGCTGTTCGCGATTCGTGAGCTGGCGCCCGAGTGTCACCTCGTCAAGCTCGGGACGATGGGGGAGTACGGGACGCCGAACATCGACATCGAAGAGGGGTACATCACAATCGAGCACAACGGGCGGACGGATACTCTGCCGTATCCGAAGCAGCCGGGCTCCTTCTATCACCTGTCGAAGGTCCACGACAGCCACAACATCATGTTCACCTGCCGGACGTGGGGGCTGCGCGCCACCGACCTGAATCAGGGCGTGGTGTATGGCACGGTCACCGACGAAGTCGCGCAGGATGACGCGCTGGTGAATCGGTTCGACTACGACGAGGTGTTCGGCACGGTTCTGAACCGGTTCTGTGTCGAGGCGGCGGTCGGCGAACCCCTCACCGTTTATGGGCGCGGCGGACAGACGCGAGGCTACATCGACATCCGGGATACGGTCCGGTGCATCGAGCTGGCCTGCCTCAACCCCGCGGCGCCCGGAGAGTTCCGCGTCTTCAACCAGTTCACGGAACAGTTCTCCGTGCTCGAGCTTGCCGGGCTGGTGCAGACTGCCGGAACCCACCTCGGGTTCGACGTGCGGATCGAGCATCTTCCAGATCCACGTGTCGAGCGGGAAGAGCACTACTACAATGCGAAGCACTCGAAGCTGCTCGACCTCGGGCTCGAGCCGCACTTCCTGTCGGAATCATTGCTCGATTCGTTGATGAACATCGCCGTGCAGTATCGCGAGCGCGTGGATACGTCGTTGTTCATGCCGCGCGTCGACTGGCGGCGCACCCGGAACGATCGCCGCAGCCCCGCGGTTGATAAGGAGACAGAACGATGGAAAGCAGGCGCAAGTTCTTGAAGGCCTCGGCCGCGGCGATGGCTGTGGCCGCGACGAAGCCTCTCTTCGGCATCCAGGGCGCCAACGATCGCATCCGCATGGCGATCATCGGCTGCGGCAATCGCGGCGGCCGCGTGTTCGACGCCTTTGCGCGGCAATCGAACGTCCAGTGGGTCGCCGCCGCCGAGGTGAACAAGGCGAAGCTCGACTCGTGGATGACGCCGGCGCGCCAGACGTTCAAGCTCGACGTGGTTGGTGATCACCGCCGGATCCTCGAGCGCAAGGACGTCGATGCGGTCCTGATTGCCACCCCGGATCACTGGCACTCGCAACAGATGGTCGACGCGCTGTCGGCAGGCAAGGACGTCTACGTCGAGAAGCCGGCGTCGAACAACATTCCGCGCATCAACGCGATGCTCGACGCCTACAAGAAGGGCAAGCAGGTCGTCCAGGTCGGCACGCAGCAGCGCAGCTGGGATCACTTCATCGAAGCCAAGAAGATCCTCGACAGCGGCATTCTCGGGAACGTCACGCACGTGACGATCGTCCAGCCCGGGTCATACGCCCGCGCGAAGGAAGCCGAGCAGCCGGTTCCGGCCGGACTCGACTGGGACATGTGGCAGGGGCCTGCGCCCAAGAAGCCGTTCAAGCCGACGCGACTTGGCTTCCGCGCCTGGTACGACTACGGCGGCGGCCTGGTTGCCGACTGGGGTGCGCACCATGTCGATGTCGCGCACTGGTTCATGAATGCGGACCGCAAAGTCCCGGTTCGCACGACCGCGAACGGCGCGTTCCTCGCGGTTCCGGACGCCGACCCGGAGCAGGTGCCCGACACTTTCTCGATCTCGTGGCTGTACGACAACTTCCTGATGACCTTCGCCAATGGCGAGATCTACATGGCGGCGGATGCCGAGAACAAGATCGAGAACTGGGGCGTGTTCTTCATCGGCAACCGTGGCTCGCTGCAGGTGAACCGCCAGGGCTATGCGGTCCGCCCGGTCGTCCCGCACGTGATTCGCAAACAGGGCCCGCCTCCGCCGCCGACGGCTGGCGGCGCGACGCTCGGCGCGGGCGGTACCGCGATCGCTGCAGGCGCTCCGGGTGGTGGCGCTCCCGGGGGGGGGCCCGGAGGCGGTGGTGGACGGGGCCGCGGCGGCGGACGCGGGGGCGATCCGAACCTCCCGCCGGTGGAATACAAGGTCTACGTGAACCCGCGCGGCGGCGTCGAAGAGGATTATCCGCTCGACGCGCACGTGCAGAACTTCCTCGGGTGCATGAAGTCGCGGCAGAAGCCGAACGCGGACATGGAGATTGGCTACTACGCCGCGCTGCCGTGCCTGCTCGCCCTGGAGTCGATGAAGCAGGGCAAGCCGCTCGGCTGGGATGCAGCGAAGATGTCGATGAAAACTCTCTGACGGTCTCAGTTACCAGTAGCCAGTTTCCAGACGACTGGCACTGGTTTACTGGGAAGCTGGCAACTGGCAACTGAAAACTGCCCCGTTCATGAAAGAGCTGCGCATCGCCCTCCTGGGCCAAGGCTTCATGGGTAAAGCCCATTCGAATGCCTACGTCCAGGCGGGGCATTTTTTCGACCTGCCGTATCGCATCCGCCGGCGGCTGGTGTGCGGCCGCGATCAAACGGCCTTGACGGCGATGGCGGAGCGGTGGGGCTGGGAAGAGACCGCCACCGACTGGCGTGCGGCGATCGATCGCGACGACATCGACGCGGTGGACATCTCTCTGCCCAACCATCTCCACGCGCCGGCCGCGATCGCCGCTGCGCAGGCCGGCAAGATGATCCTGTGCGAGAAGCCGCTGGCGATGAACCTTGCGGAGGCCGAGGCGATGCGGGACGCGGCGCGCGGCGTGCCCACGATGGTGTGGTTCAACTACCGGCGGGTGCCCGCGATCGCGTTTGCACGTCAGCTGATCGACGAGGGGCGAATCGGGACGGTCTTTCACTACGACGCGGCATATCGACAGCAGTGGGGCGCCGATCTTTCACGCGCCGCCACCTGGCGGATGGATCCGGCGCTCGCCGGATCCGGCGTCGCTGACGACCTCCTGACCCATCTCCTCGATACCGCGCTCTATCTGAACGGCCCGATCCTCGAGGGCGTTGCGCTGACCCGGACTTTCGCGCCCGACCGCAAGGTCGACGATGCGTTCGTGGCGATGGTGAAGTTCGAGAACGGCAGCATCGGGACCTTCGAGGCGACGCGCTTCGGCATCGGCATCAAGAACGGCAACGCCTTCCAGATCCACGGCGCGAACGGCATGCTGCGCTTCAACCTCGAGCGCCTCAATCACCTCGAGTTCGTCGACGCGACGCAGCCGTCCACCGAACAGGGACCGCGCGACCTGCTGGTCACCGATCTGAAGCATCCCATCTTCGGCAACTTCTGGCGCCCCGGACACATCATCGGCTACGAGCACACCTTCATCGCCACCCTCGCGGAGTTCCTGCTGGCGGTGTCGAAGAACGAACGCTTCCGGCCCGACTTCGCCGACGGCGTCGAAGTGCAGCGCGTCCTGGATGCCCTGCAGCGTTCGGCGAAAACGCGGGAATGGATCGCCGTCGCGTCCGAAGCCCGGACCGCGGACCGCGGGGTGCGGACGGCGAGTCAGTAGCGATTCCTATGGTCATCACAGCTGAATCCGCCCTCTCTTCCAAGACGCGCTGGACGATCGTCGGCCTGCTGTCCGCGTCGATCGCGATCAATCTTCTCGATCGCCAGATCTTCTCGGTGCTCGCGCCGCTCCTGCGCGAGACGTTTGCCTGGAGCAACACGCAGTACGGATACGCGGCCGTGGCGTTCAACCTCGGGATGATGCTCGGTCAGGTACCAGCCGGCGCGTTGATGGATCGGGTCGGGACGAAGAACGGTCTGCTCGTCATCTTTCTCGGTTGGTCGCTGCTGACTGCGGCGCATGCATTGGCCGGACCGGGCACGGCGATCGACTCGATCGGCAGCCTCTTCGCGCTGCCGTTCGTCGCAATCGTGGCGTCGCTCACATTCACGACGGCGCCCGTCCTTGCCGCCGGCCTCAGCGGCTTCATCTTCCTGCGTTTCTTGCTCGGGCTGTTCCAGTGCGGCAACTACACCGCCGGCATCAAGGCGCTGGCGGGTCTGTTCCCGGCTTCAAGCCGGTCGAAGGCCGGTGGGCTGTTCAACGCTGGCGCCCAGCTGGGATCGGTGATTGCCGGCCCGCTCGTGCTCGCGTGGCTCGTCCAGGGCATGGGCGTCAGCTGGCAGATGGCATTCGTCCTGCCGTCGATCGTGTGTCTGCTGTGGCTCGCGCCGTGGATGACGACGTTTCCGGACAAGGCGCGGATGACGGACATTGCCCTCAAGCCGACTGTCACGGCCGCGGGACCAGATTCCTCCTCCATCAGCCTCGGCCGCCTCTTTACCAATCGTCAGGTACTCGGACTGGCGCTGATCCGTATCTTCACAGGGCCGATAACAGTCTTCTACTGGACGTGGCTGGCGAATTACCTGCGCGGTCCGGAGGCGACCGGCGGCCGCGGGATGACCTGGCTTGCCGTCGGCCTGTGGGTGGCGGTGCCGAACCTGTTCGGCATGGCCGGAAACGTCTTTGGCGGAATGATGACCGACTCGCTCGTGCGGCGCACCGGCTCGGTCGACCTCGGGCGCAAGCTGGGCTTCGTGGGCGCGTTCAGCCTCGGCGCGCTGAGCATGACGCTGCCCTACGTCGGCAGCGACGCGCTGGCCATCTTGATCATGGGCCTGGCGCTGTTCGGCAATCAGTGGGTCGCCGCCACCTACATCGGTACCGTCGGGGACGTCGTGCCGCAAACCCTGGCCGGCCGCGTCAACGGCATCGCCGGCCTCGCCGATAACGGCGCGACGATGCTCGCGGTGCTTTACACCGGCATCATGGTGGACAAGTACGGCTGGGGACCAGTGTTTCTCGGCGTGGGGCTGTTTCCGTTCCTCGCCATGGCGAGCCTGTTCCTGGTGCTCAGGAAGATCGAGCCGGCGGTGTTCAGGGGCGCGCGCTCGTAGCGCGCAGCTGAGAATTCGATGCGTCTCGAGATAAACCGCATCGAAGGGTTGCGGAACGACCTGCTTCTTCGAATCGACCGCGCCGAGATCGAGAGCGTCAGGCTCAGCGTCGCGAATCGGGATCGGCTGATGACGCTGCCCGGCATGCCGCGGCATCGGGCGGCGTCGGCAGAAGAAGCGGAGGGAATCGCTGATGCGAAGGTGCCGATCGAGGAGCACCTCCGGTTGCTCGGCGTTGTCGATGAAGGTGGGCGGGCACGACAGCGGGCGATCGCGATCAGCAACCGGAATCTGGGGACGAACCACGGCCACGTCGCATGGCAGCGCGCCGAGAAACCTCCCATCGTTCGGACTGGTGAGGACCCGCACGCTGGTCGGCCCCGCTCCTGCCTGACGGTTCGCGCCGGTGGACGGTTGTCGATTGAAACGCTGACGTTCGACCTCCGGGAACAGCGAATTCATGCGGTCGACGGCGATCAGGACATCAGCGATGAGATCGAGTGGGCGACTTACGGTCAGCAGATTCTGCGCAATGGCAGCGTCGCTCGCGTCGACGACATCATCGACGAGTTCTATGACCTCAGGCACGTGCTGGCGTTCGATCACCGGCACGAGCAGGGAGAGCGGATCAGTCAGGAGATCTACGAGGGATACCCCGGGCAATTCAGAGAGCGCGCGCTCCGCGCGTGGCGGGAGCAGGGCGTGCCCCGGGCCAGGTATTTTCACAACGCGTTGGGAGTGTCGGCTCGTGAAGTCGTCGTGCTGCAGCGCGAAGGCACGATCGAAGAGATCGGCGCGGCGCTCCGCGACGCCGGCGCCGACGACGGCCTGATCCTCGACAACGGCGGCAGCGTGGCGTGCTGGGTGTGGTGGGCGAACAACTATGCCGGAGGCGTCGTGTCGCCGACCGTCGACTACCGGCCGCCCGGCACGTCGGCGATCGCATTCGTGTTGAAGGGACCGCTGAACGTGGATTTGCCGGGCGGGAGTGTTTCGTACAGCACGGCGTGAGGTCTGAGCTCGCGGGCGTTGAGACGAATCGGGTGTTGCGAAAGTTTTCGCGGGAATTGACGTTGGGAAATGGGGTGGGGCGGCGGACTGGATCAGCATTATTTGGTTTGCGGCGTGGGGCCCCACCCCCACGCGCAGCCAGCGCCTCGCTTTGCTCGGCGCCGCTGTTCAGTAACCCTTAGCCGCTTGGATCAGCATTCTGTGGTGGCTTCTGCCGACGCATTGCTGATCCAAGCAGCCCGATGTTGCTAAACATCGGCGCGAGCGAAGCGAGCGCTGGCAGCGCGTGGGGGTGGGGCCCCACGCAAACTAATAATGCTGATCGAATCGTCTCGACACATGAGAGGTGTACGCATGATCCGTAGATCCGCGGTGACGATCGCCGGTTGTGTCCTGGCGATCGCTGTCCTCCATGGTCAGGCCCCAACGCCGCCTGCGACCGCGGCTCCGCAGCCACCGACCGGTCGCGGCGGCGGCCGTGGCGGCCCGGCGCTCGTGTCGCCCGAAGTAAGGGTCGACAACACGGTGACCTTCCGTTTCCGCGCCCCCAACGCACAGCAGGTCACGCTGATCGGCGAGTTGGACGGCAAGACCTATCCGATGACGAAGGACGAAGCCGGAATCTGGTCGGTCACGATTGGTCCGCTCGCGCCCGACGTCTACAACTACCAGTTCAACGTCGACGGTGTGATTGCGATGGACCCGGTGAATCCGGCCGTCAAGCTGGGATTCGGCGCATTTCCCCCGGCCAACCTGTTCGAGATTCCCGGCGACGAGTTCGACGATGCGAAGAACGTTCCGCACGGGACGGTCCGGATCGAAACCTACCACTCGAAGACGATGGGAGTGCCGCGCACCATCTGGGTGTATACGCCGCCGGGCTATGAAACGGGGAACACCCGCTATCCCGTGTTCTACCTGCTGCACGGATCGGGAAACACCGACAACAGCTGGATGCTCACCGGCCGCGCCAACTACATCATGGACAACCTGATCGCCGAGGGAAAGACGAAGCCGATGATCATCGTCAATCCGCTCGGCTACGTCCGGCAGGGTGTGAATCTCGCGCCCGAGCGGCCGGTGGCCAACGCTCCGACCGGACCGGCGGCCGGCATCGGCGGCGGGATGTTCGGCAAGGATCTGCTGGACGACGTGATTCCGTTCGTCGAGCAGAAGTTCCGCACCCTCAAGGACGCGGACAACCGGGCGATCGGCGGTCTCTCGATGGGGGGCGGTCAGACGGTGGCGATCGGCTTCGCCAACCCGGACAAGTTCCACAGCATCGTGGTGATGAGCGCCGGCGGGCAAAACGTCGAGGAGAACTATCCCGGTTTCTTCAAGGATGCCGCGGCAACGAACAAGAAGCTGAAGCTCCTCTGGGTCGGCATCGGCAAGGACGACAAGCTGGTGATGGCCGGCAACAGCGCGCTCAAGGAGTCGCTCACCAAGGGCGGCATCAAGTTCACGTATCGGGAGACCGAAGGGCGACACGAGTGGGTCGTGTGGCGGCATCACCTGCGGGAAGTGGCACCGCTGCTGTTCAAGTAGCTGGGGAGCTGGGGAGCTGGGGAGCTGGGGAACTCAGGGGTAAGGAGCCGCTTGGATTTGCCTCGGTTGCATCAGCTCCCCAGCTCTCCAGCTCGCCAGCTCCCCAGCTTCCCAGCCCCGTCCCGACACCAGCCATATGGCCACCATCACGAACTCTACCGCCCGCGCTGACGTCGTCGGCAGCCTGCTGCGTCCGAAGTACCTCCTCGACGCGCGCGACCAGCTGGAGCGGGGAGAGCTGACGCCGGCGGCGTTCAAAATCATCGAGGACCGTGCCGTCGACGAGGCGATCGCGCTGCAGGAGGCGGCGGGCCTCGATGTGGTCACCGACGGCGAGATGCGCCGCTATGCGTTTTACGGCCATCTGGTGGAGGCGCTCGAGGGCTTCGACAAGTACGCGGGCTGGTCGATCACCTTCCGGGACGACCAGGGACACGAAGCCAACCTCAAACGCCCGGTCGTCATCGAGAAGCTGAAATGGCGACGGCAGATGGCGGTCGAGGAGTTCACGTACCTGCGCGGCCGTACGAAGGCGACACCGAAGGTGACGCTGATCAGCGCGCAGCAGGCTGCGGCGTACTACGATCCGGAGCGCTCGAAAGCGGCATATCCAACCCGTGATGCATATCTCGCAGATCTCGTAGATTTCACCCGCCGGGAGATCGCGGAACTACGCCGCCTCGGGTGTGAGTACGTTCAAATCGACGCGCCGCAATACGCTGCGCTGCTCGATGACAAGATCCGCGAGGGTTACCGCCAGCGCGGAAGCGATCCGGACAAGATGCTCGACGCCAACATCGAGCTGGACAACGCGATCATCGACAGGCACCCGGGCATGACCTTCGGGATTCACATCTGCCGCGGCAATCACAAGAGCATGTTTTACGCGTCCGGCGGTTACGATCGGATCGCGGCGCAGGTGTTCAGGCGTACCCGGTTCGATCGTTACTTGCTCGAGTATGACGACGACCGGTCGGGCACATTCGAGCCGTTGCGTTACGTTCCGGGCGATCGGATCGTGGTGCTCGGACTGATCAGTTCGAAAGTTCCACGGCTCGAATCTCGTGCGGATGTGCAGGCACGGATCAAGGAAGCCTCGGCGATCGTGCCGCTCGAGCGGTTGGCGCTCAGCCCGCAGTGCGGCTTTGCCTCGACTCACGAGGGCAACCGGCTCTCGCCGGACGATCAGCGCAAGAAGCTCGAGCTCACGGGAGAGGTCGCCCACGCGGTGTGGGAGTAGCTTGGGAGTTGCCGTGGCGCGCGCTATCATCGACTCCCCATGATTGATCCGCGCGAAGTGGCCGGCACGCAACCGCCGCTGCTGTATCCGCCGTACAAGTCAACGGTTCTGCGGGCGCCTTCGAAGCCGCTGATCCAGCTGCCGCACGATTTCACGAATCTTGCGGCACCGCTCTTTGGAGACCTGCCGATCGGTCCCGGTGACAACGATCTGACGCGGCAGCACACCGGCGAGCCACAGGGCGAACGAATCATCGTGGCTGGACGGGTGCTGGATGAGGACGGCCGTCCGGTACCGAATACGCTCGTCGAGTTGTGGCAGTGCAACGCGGCTGGCCGCTATCGCCACGTCGTGGACGATCACCCCGCGCCGCTCGATCCACATTTCACCGGGGCGGGCAGGACAATGACGGACGCCGAGGGTCGATACCGGTTCGTGACCATCAAGCCGGGCGCGTACCCGTGGCGCAACCACCCCAACGCCTGGCGGCCGGCACACATTCATTTCTCACTGTTCGGGACGTCGTTCCTCTCGCGGCTCGTGACCCAGATGTACTTCCCCAACGATCCGCTGTTCCCGCACGATCCGATCTTCAACTCGATTCCCGACGAACGAGCGCGGCGGCGGCTGATCTCGCAGTTCGATCTCGACCTCACCGAGCCGCTGTGGGCGCTCGGCTACCGCTTCGACATCATCCTGCGCGGGCGGGACTCCACTCCGTTCGAAGAGCGCGCATGAGCGACACCGCGCGCCGGATCGCGACGTCATCGCAGACGGTGGGCCCGTTCTTTCACTTCGGCCTCGCAGCCGATCCCGGGCTCGGACGGATCGCGGCGCCAGACGCCGCCGGCATTCACATTCAGCTTCGGATTCGTGTGCTGGACGGCGAAGGTGTGCCGGTGCCCGACGCGCTGATCGAGGTCTATCAGGCCGACGCTGACGGGGACTTCCCTCAGCAAGCGGGGGCGGGGAAGCACGGATTCTCAGGTTTTGGCCGGCTCGCTACAAATGCCGACGGCATGTGCACGTTCGCCACGATCAAGCCGGGAGCCGTTCGCAGCGGGGCAGTCGAACAGGCGCCACATGTGAACGTGTGCTTCCTCTCGCGCGGCCTGTTGCGGCAGATCTATACGCGCATCTATTTCGAGGGCGATGCCGGCCTGACGACTGATCCGATCCTCGGCATCGTTCCGCCCGAGCGCCGCGCCACGCTGATGGCGCGACCGTCGCCGGCCGAGGCAGCCACCTGGGACTTCGTCATCCATCTTCAGGGCGAGGACGAGACGGTTTTCTTCGATCTGTGAGCCGTTGACGAACCGCGCCATGAGTCTCATCGATTGCCTCGCGACGACTGATGCGCTCGCGGAAGTCTTTTCCGACGAGAGCGTCCTCGGCGCGATGCTCGAGTTCGAAGCGGCGTTGGCGCGGGCGTCGGCTCAGGCGGGTGTCGTCCCTGCGGCCGCCGCTGCGGTCATCACCGAAGCGGCTGCGCGCCGCGGATTCAACGCGCCCGACATTGCGACGGACGCACGCAGCGGGGCCACGCCGGCAATCCCGTTTGTGAAGGCCCTGCGCGCGCGCGTGCGCGAGATGGATCCCGCCAGCGCCGAGTACGTCCATGCAGGCGCGACCAGCCAGGACGTTACCGACACGGCGTTGGTTCTGGTGCTACGCCGTGCTCAACGGATCATCTCTGCCGATCACGAACGGCTCGAGGGGACCTTGCGGGCGCTCTCGGAACATCACGCTGGTACGGTGATGCTCGGCCGGACGCTGTTGCAGCCGGCAGCACCAACGACGTTCGGCCTGAAAGTGGCGGCCTGGACCGCACCGATCGTGCGAAGTTGGCGCCGGCTCGATCGCGCATGGACTCGGGCGATGGTCATTCAATTGGGCGGTGCGGCCGGTACGCTCGCTGCGCTTGGTGACCCTGGTCCGCAGATTGCGGAGTCAGCAGCGCGTGACCTGGGTCTGCGGGCGGCGCCGCCATGGCATACGGATCGCGATCGACCTGGCGCGCTGATCGCCGGCTGCGGGTTGTATGTGGCGGCGCTCGGAAAGGCGGCGCGCGACGTGGCCCTGCTGATGCAGGCGGAAGTTCAGGAGGCGGCCGAACCGGGCGGCGGATCGTCCTCGATGCCGCAGAAGCGGAATCCTTCGGGTTGCGCGCTGGTGCTGGCCGCCGCTGCGCGCACACCCGGTCTGGTCGCGTCGTACCTGACGGCGATGGCCCAGGAACACGAGCGCGGTCTCGGTGGCATCCAGGCGGAATGGCCGATCGTGAGCGCGACCGTCCAGTCAACAGGGGCCGCGGTTGCCGCGCTGGCCTCTGTGATCGAAGGCCTCGCGGTCGACTCGGCCCGGATGCGCGCCAACCTCGAGGCGACCGGTGGGACGATTTTCGCCGAGCGCGCGGTGCTGTTGCTCGCGCCGTCGCTCGGGCGGGATCGAGCCGAGCAACTGGTTGCCGAAGCCATTACCGCGAGCCGCGGCCGCGATGTGCCGTTCGCCGCTGCGCTGAAGAACGCGGCGGGCGCCGAGCAGGTCATACCGTCTGGCGTCCTGAACGCCATCGATGAGCCCGCCCGCTATCTCGGGTCTGCTGAGCGGTTCCGCAAGCAGCTGCTCGGCCAGTCGGACGAGTGAACGTCAATGCCCTTTGTCACGATTGACGGTCTCCGACACTATTACCGTTTCACCGGACGATCGGGACGTCCCGTGCTGATGCTGTCGCACTCCCTGGGTCTCGACCACGGGATGTGGGATCCGCAGGCCGCCGACCTCGAGCAACATCTGCAGGTCCTTCGCTACGACCTGCGAGGGCATGGTGCGAGCGACGCGCCGCCGGGCGAGTATTCCATCCCGCAGCTTGGCCGCGATGCGCTCGGCATCGCCGACGCTCTGGGCGTGAGCCGCTTCGCCTTCTGCGGCTTGTCGATCGGCGGAATGATCGGCCAGTGGATCGCGTTCAATGCGCCAGACCGGCTGACGCACCTCGTGCTCGCGAATACGACCTCGCGTATGGCCGATCCGTCTTTGATGGAGACCCGGAGGCGCACGGTGCTGGAGCAGGGGATGGCGCCCGTGACCGAGCCGGCGATCGGCAGGTTCTTCTCGGCCGCCATGGTGGCCGCCGAAGCGCCCGCCGTGACCGAGGCGCGACGCGTGCTTCTCGCCACCGATCCGATCGGGTACGCGGGCTGCTGCGCAGCAGTCAGAGATCTCAATCACACCGATCTGCTCGGCAGCGTTCGGACGCCGACGCTCGTAATCAGCGGCGACCAGGATGAATCGATGCCGTGGGACGGCCACGGCAGGGTGCTCTCGAGCGGGATTCCGGGAGCGCAGTACGTGCGGTTGCCCGCGGCGCACATCTCGAACCTCGGCCGCCCGCGATCGTTCACGGCTGCGGTGTCCGATTTCTTGTTGCCGAAGGCGGACGGATCGGTCGAGACGGGACTGCCGATCCGCCGCGCCGTGCTCGGCGACGCCCACGTCGATCGCAGCCTCGAGGCCACCACCGACTTCACTCGGGATTTTCAGGAGCTCATCACGCGGTTCGCCTGGGGCACGATCTGGGCCCGGCCCGGCCTCGACCATCGCACCCGCCGCATGCTGATCATCGCCAGCACCGCCGCGTTGGGCCGCTGGGAGGAATTCAGGCTCCACGTCCGCGCCGGCCTCGCCGCGGAGCTCGAGCCGTGCGACCTGAAAGAGGTGTTGCTCCAGGTCGCGGTCTACGCCGGCGTGCCGGCAGCCAACACGGGGTTTCAGATTGCGGCTGAGGAGCTTGGGATTTGACATGGCCACACCCGTAAGCACCACCGTCAAAGACGGCGTCGCCGTCATCGCCGTCGACTATCCCCCAGTCAATGCGCTTGGCCCCGGTGTCCCTGTGGCAATCTCCGAAGCAATCGAGAACGCCGGGCGCGATCCTTCGGTTTCCGCAATCGTCTTCATGGGTGCCGGAAAGACCTTCGTCGCCGGCGCGGACATCAACACGCTCGACCGCGCCGCCTGGGGAGACCGTGAGGCCGCCTGTGATCTGCATCCCTTGCTCGCGACAATCGAGGACTGCAGCAAGCCGGTGATCATGGCGATCCATGGAACGGCGCTGGGCGGCGGTCTCGAGATCGCGATGGCAGGGCATTTCCGTGTCGCCTCGCCCGATGCGCTGCTCGGCCAGCCGGAGGTCAACCTCGGCATCATCCCGGGCGCCGAAGGCACGCAGCGCTTGCCCCGGCTGGTCGGCGTCGTGAAGGCGCTCGACATGTGCGTGACGGGAAAGCCCCTGAAAGCGGCGGAGGCGCATCACGCCGGTCTGATCGACCGGGTTATGGAAGGGAATCTCACCGAGGGCGCGGTGAGGTTCGCGCGCACCGTTGGCACGACGGTCCGGGTCCGCAAGACACGCGAACGCGACGAGCACCTCGGGACTCCCGACGAGAACACGCCCCTGTTCGCTGCCGCTCGCGAACTGGCCGGCAAGACCCGGCGACGCCAGATCGCGCCTCTCAAGGTGATCGACGCCATCGCGGCCGCTACCACGCTCCCGTTCGACGAAGGGCACCGCCGCGAGCGCGAGCTCTTCTTCGAGTGCGTCGAGAGTGAACAGGCAAAGGCTCTGATCCACATCTTTTTTGCGGAGCGCGCCGTGACGAAGATCCGGGGACTTCCCAAAGACCTGCCGTCGCGGCCGATCACGCGAGTCGCCGTGATCGGAGCCGGGACCATGGGCGGTGGAATCGCCACGGCCTGTGCGAATGCGGGCCTGACGGTGACGGTGAAGGACACGACGCAGCAGGCGCTCGACGCCGGGTTCGCAGCGATTCGGCGCAACTATGACGCCTCGGTGAAGCGGGGCCGCCTGACTACGGACGCGGCGGCCGAGCGGATCGCGAGGATCACGCCGATGCTCGGGTACGACGGCGTCGCCACGGCCGATCTCGTGATCGAAGCCGTGTTCGAGAACCTCGAGTTGAAGTCGCACATCTTCCGCGAGCTCGACGCGGTCGCGAAGCCTGGCGCCGTCCTGGCGACCAATACCTCGACCCTCGACATCGATATCCTGGCTGCCGCCACGAGCCGTCCACAGGACGTCGTCGGCCTTCATTTCTTCAGCCCGGCCAACATCATGCGGCTCCTCGAGGTCGTGCGGGGAGGCCAGACTGCCAACGACGTGCTGGCGACGGCGCTGGCGCTGGCGAAGCGGCTCGGCAAAGTGCCCGTGGTCGTCGCGAACTGTCGCGGCTTCGTCGGTAACCGGATGATGTTCCCCTACATGTACGAGGCGCAGTTTCTGGTCGAGGAGGGAGCGACACCGGAGCAGGTGGATCGGGCTCTGACCGACTTCGGCATGGCGATGGGCATTTTTGCAGTGGACGACATGGCCGGGATCGACGTCGCGTGGCGCATCCGGCAGGAGCTCGGACATTTCCAGGAGCCGGGCGTGCGGCGTCCGCTCGTCGCCGACAAGCTGTGTGAGCTGGGGCGTTACGGTCAGAAGACGGGCCGTGGCTGGTACCGCTACGACGAGCAGCGAAAAGCCACACCAGATCCGGAAGTGATCGATTTGATCAGATCCACCGCGGCCGGCGCCGGCATTCCGCAGCGCACGTTCGACGACCGCGAGATTGTCGAGCGTTGCCTCTACGCGCTGGTCAACGAAGGCGCTCGGATAGTTGCCGACGGATCGGCCCAGCGAGCGTCCGATATCGACGTGATCTATGCGAACGGTTATGGGTTTCCCTCGTGGCGGGGCGGTCCCATGTTCTACGCCGACCGGGTCGGGCTCGCCGCGGTGTACGAACGCATCCGCCAGTTCGAGCGCGACTACGGGGATCGTTGGACACCGGCGCCCCTGCTGGCGGAACTTGCGGGAAGTGGCAAGACTTTCAGGGAACAGGATCGCGGACGGGCCTGACAGGGTGCTAAAGAACTGCCATCGGCAAGGCAAAAGGCAGAGCCTTCTGCCTTCTGCCTTGACACCGTGACCTTCTAATCATCCCCATGCCCCAGACCAGGATCCTGCCGTGTGACACGGTCGTCGAGTGGCGTGGAGACGTGCTTTATGCCCGTTCGCCACACGCGCTGCCGCCATACGCGGCGCGATTGACCGATCGGCTCGAACACTGGGCCGCACATGCACCCGATCGAGCGTTTCTCTGCCGGCGTGATGCGAGCGGCTCGTGGGTGCGGCTCACTTATGGATCGACGCTGCCCCGGGTCAGGTCGATCGCCGCCGCCCTCGTCGAGAGGCGGCTCTCCGCCGATCGTCCGATCGTGATCCTGTCGGGAAACAGCATCGAGCACGCCCTGCTGGCGCTGGCGGCGATGTATTGCGGCGTGCCGTATGCGCCGATCGCTCCCTCGTACTCGCTGCTGGCGCGCCAGTACACGACACTCGGGAAAATCTTCGACGCCATGAGGCCCGGTCTCGTCTTTGTCGACGATTTCGTACGCTTCCGGCCGGCACTGGAGGGCGTCTGTCCGCCTCACGTCGAGGTCGTGTCGAGTCTGCCAGCTGATACGAAGCGCGCCACGAGTTTCGATGCGCTCGAGCAGGTGGCAGCAGGCGGCGCGCTCGACGCCGCGCACGCCTCGGTCGAGGCCGACACAATCGCCAAGATTCTGTACACCTCGGGTTCCACTGGCACGCCGAAGGGCGTGATCAACACCCAGCGGATGTTGTGCGCCAACCAGGAGATGATTCGCGCAGCGCTGCCACTCCTCGTCGAGGAGCCGCCAATCCTGTGCGACTGGCTTCCCTGGAATCACACCTTCGGCGGCAACCACAACTTCGGCATCGTCCTCTATAACGGCGGCACGCTCTACATGGACGACGGCAAGCCGACGCCGGACGGATTTCAGACGACACTCGCCAATCTCCGGGAGATTGCGACGACCGCTTACTTCAACGTTCCACGCGGTTACGACCTCCTGGTTCCCGAGCTGCGGGCCGACGCCGGATTTCGGGCGCACTTCTTCAGCCGCGTGAAGATGCTGTTCTGTGCGGCGGCGGCCTTGCGGCAGGAGATCGCAGCCACGCTCGAGCACGCCGCGCTGGAGACACGGGGCGAACGCATCCCGTTCGTTACAGGGCTCGGCGCAACCGAGAGCGCTCCCTTCGCCCTCTGCGCGGGCGATTCGGCGTTCACCGGCGGCCGCATCGGGGTGCCGGTGCCAGGCGTCGAGCTGAAGCTGGCGCCGGCCGGCGGTAAGTACGAAGGCCGGTTGCGCGGACCGAACATCACCCCGGGCTACTGGCGTGATCCGGAGTTGACCCGGGCCGCGTTCGATGACGAAGGGTTCTACTGTCTCGGCGACGCACTTGGCTTCGTCGATCCGGACGACGCGTCGAAGGGATTCGTGTTCGAGGGACGGCTGTCCGAGGATTTCAAGCTGTCCACCGGCACGTGGGTCCGCGTCGGCCCGCTTCGCGCGGCGCTCCTGGCGCATCTCGGAGACCTGGTGTTCGACGTCGTCATCGGCGGGCACGATCGGGATTATGTGGTGGCCCTAATCTTTCCGAACCGCGCAGAGTGTCAGGGTATGCTGGCCGCGGACCTGCGACAGGTGGTTGGCGCAATGCTCGCGGAGTTCGCCGAAACCCACCCGGGCACCTCCACCGCGATCCGTCGCGCCGCGATCCTCCAGGACCCGCCGGTGATCGATGCCCAGGAGCTCACTGAAAAGGGATCGGTCAATCAGAAAGCCGTGCTGCGGAACCGCGCGGCCGTGGTCGGGCAGTTGTTCGCCGAGCGCCTCGACCAATCGCTCATCGAGGTCGGAGAAAGGGTGTGAGGTTCTCCACGACAGCCGCTGATTTTTTCTTTGCAAGAGGGTAGGAGGTCAGGAAAAATTTCCCTTTCTTTCTTGAACTCCTGAACTCCTATCCTCCTGTTAAGAACAGTCAGTGTGTGTCGCCGAAATCTACGAGACCCCAGCTTGATGATGCAGCCCATTAAGATCGATCCCGCACCCCTCACCGCCATCGATGTCCACGTGCATCTCGAGGCGGAGGAGACGTCCGAGAGCGACGCCGCGGCGCGCGACTACTTCGGGGATTCGGGTGCGCCGCGGGATCCCGACGGCCTCGCCGAGTACTACCGCTCGCGGCGGACGGCCTTCGTCGTTTTCACGGTCGACGAGCGGCTGTCAGGGCGGCGGCATCTGACCAACGACGACGTGCTGAGATTCGCCGCGAAACACGCGGACGTGGCGATACCTTTCATCAGCGTGGACCCGACCCGGGGCCCCGAGGCCCTTCGCGAAGCGAAGCGGTTGCTGGCCACGGGACAGGTCCGCGGGCTCAAGCTGCATCCGCCGTTGCAGCAGTTCTTCGCCAACGACCGCGCCGCGTACCCGCTGTACGAACTGTTCGCCGAAGCGCGTTTGCCGGTGCTGTTTCATACCGGTCACAGCGGCATCGGCACCGGCGTACCCGGCGGCGGAGGGATCCGGCTCAAATATGGGCATCCGATGCACATCGACGATGTCGCCGTGGATTTTCCGGAGCTCCCGATCGTGATGGCGCATCCGTCGTTTCCGTGGCAGGACGAGGCGATTTCGATCTGCCTGCACAAGCCGACCGTCTACATCGATCTCTCGGGATGGTCTCCGAAGTATTTCCCGCCGGTGCTCGTGCAGTACGCGAATTCGCTGTTGAAGCGGAAGGTCCTTTTCGGATCGGACTACCCCTGGATCACGCCGGACCGCTGGCTTGCCGACTTCGCGACGATTGGAATCAAGGACGAGGTGAGGCCGCTGATCCTGAAGGAGAATGCGGTCGGCCTGCTCGGGCTGGGTGGGTGATTTTCGTGGGGTTCCGGGTTCCGTGGTTCCGGGTTCCTGGTTCGGTTCGGAGTTCATGGTTCGGTTCGCGGTTCCCGGTTCCCGCCGAACCTTGGAACCGTGAACCCTGAACCTCGAACCCTGAACCTATGAACCCCTGAACCTCTGAACTGACACCCCGCTCCTTTTATCCTTGTTTCCGGATCCGAAACTCCATTCGGTTGAAGAAAACCGCGGCCTTGTTCCGGTGTCACACACCGACTGCCGAAACGGCGGTTCCTGGTCGTTCGGGCTCGAGTCGCAAGCCCTGAAAGGCGGAATCGCGCAAAGCTTCAGCAAATTTGCGGAACCGGTACCACAAGCGCCAGGACAATCTTACGCACTCGTATCACTCGACGAAACGCTGTATTGCGATTCGAAACGATGGTACGGGCCGCACGAATTCGGGCGCGCGTTTGCATACAGAACCCTCCGTCGTTGTGCAGCTTTTCGGGAGTGGAAGCGTTTCGCACGCTAGACTCTGCATGCAATCTGGGTTAGGCTTCGCTGCGCTTCGACCGAACCAGGCAACCCACTCAATGAATGGGTGAGTAACACCACCCACGAAAGGCCATCGCTGCTCTTGCGGGGCGATGGTTCGTTTGCGCACGCGGTTCCGCCTTCGCGGAAGCTACGGCGGACAAGCCGCCATAGCTGAAGCTAGGGCGGACAGGCCGGAACGACAGCATCCGGGGCTTGCCCGCGGGAGCCTTGGCAAAGGCGGGAGCGACGGTGCAGGGGAGTCCGAGGGGCGAAGCCTCCCGGAGTAACCAGTTAGGCGCGCCGCGGGCGCGCCCCACCGGAGCGGAGCGGGGCTTTGGGGCCCCGCGAGCGACGGTGTAGGGGAGTCCGAGGGGCGAAGCCCCTCGGACAAGGACGTGGAAGCGACTGGAGGAGGAAGCATGCAGGTGAGGAAGGTTTGGGTCCTCGCCCTCGCAATCGCCGCGGTGTGTGCAGGGGTGATGCCTGCCGCCGCGCAGATTACGACGGGCACGATCACCGGAACGGTCGTCGACAACCAGGGAGGTGTGATCCCCGGCGCGACCGTCGTGCTGATCAGCGAGTCACGGAATACCAAGTCAGCCCCGGGCGTCACGAACGAGACCGGGACTTACGTGTTTGCCAACGTCACCCCGGACGTCTACACGGTCGAAGTGACGATGGATAACTTCAAGACGGTCAAGCGGGCCGGTGTCCGGCTCTCCGGTGGCGACCGTATCGCCGTCCCGTCGCTCACGCTCGAAGCGGGTGGCGTTGCCGAGACCGTGAACGTCACGGCCGAAGCACTGCTCGTGCAGTCCCAGAGCGCGGAGCGCTCATACGCGGTCGACTCGGTGCAGATCGAGAACCTGCCGGTCAACCGCCAGAACTTCACCAGCCTCATTCAGTTCGCACCTGGTGTCATCTCGGGCGGGTCCACGGACTTCGTGCGTCTGGGCGGCCAGTCGCAGAACAACCTGATGATGGACGGCATCTCGGCCATGGATACCGGCAACAACGGCACCATGCTGGCGATGAACATCGAGTCCATCGGCGAAGTGAAGATCCTCACCCAGGGCTACCAGGCCGAGTACGGCCGGTCCACCGGTCTGCAGGTCACTGCGGTCACCAAGAGCGGCACCAACCGCTTCCGCGGATCGTTCTACGACGTCGAGCGCGACAGCAGCTGGAACTCCAACACTTGGGTCAACAAGCGGAACGGCGATCCCAAACCAGTCAACGACGAGAACGACTGGGGCTACTCGATCGGCGGCCCGATCGGCAAGCCGGGCGGGGACAACAAGCTGTTCTTCTTCTACAGTCACGAGTACCGCCCGCGCAACACGCCGCAGAACAACGGCAACCCGTGGCGTCTGCGGGTCCCGACCCAGGCCGAGCGCAACGGCGACTACTCGCAGAGCCTCGACCAGAACGGCGCGTTCATCGGCGCGATCAAGAGCCCGATCACCGGACAGAACTATCCGAACAACCAGATCCCGCAGAGCGAGCTGTATTCGCTCGGCCAGCGGCTGCTGAATCGCTACCCGCTGCCGACCCGCACGCAGACCGCCGGCAGCAATTACAACTACGAGGCCCTGCCGGCGCAGGTCGAGAACCTCACGCAGCAGCCGGCGATCCGCATCGACTACCAGCTCAGCTCGAAGCTGCGGCTGAACTGGAAGTATTCGGGCCAGCGCGCGCGGCAGATCACGGCGCCGGGAACGCTCCCCGGGTTCACCGACGTGAACACGCCGTTCCCCTACATCACCAACTATGCGGCGACGGTGAACTACACGATCAGCCCGACGACCTTCCTCGAAGGCACCTACGGCTTCATCCGCAACGAGCTGACCGGCGGCAACGAGGGTGGTCTTCTCGTCGCCCCGACGGCGAACCGGCTGACCGAGCTGCCCGGATTCCCCCTTCCCTTCCCGAATGCGGGCAAGGTGAACAACGACTCCTACTACGCCAACGAAGTGCTGGACTACGTGAACCCGGCGTTCTGGGATTCGGCGAACCGAATGATGAACCTGCCACCGATCTTCGCCTGGGGAAACAAGATCGGCGCGGCGCCGCCCAACCAGCGCTACCCGGGCTGGTTGAACATCAACCGCACGCAGGACGTGGCGGTCAGCCTCACCAAGGTGGCGGGCCGGCACACGATGAAGGCTGGGTTCTACAACAACCACAGCTTCAAGGCGCAGAACGTTGACGCCGGTGGCGGCATCAGCTGGCAGGGTAGAGTCGACTTCGGCCAGGACACCAACAACCCGATCGACACCGGCTTCGGGTTCTCCAACGCTGCAACCGGCGTGTTCCGGCAGTATCAGCAGGCCTCGGACTTCATCGAAGGCCAGATGATCTACAACAACACCGAGTTCTACATCCAGGACAACTGGAAGATGAACAACCGGCTGACCCTCGACTACGGCATCCGGTTCACGCATCAGCAGCCGCAGCACGACAAGCTCCAGCAGATGTCGAACTTCTTCCCGGATCAGTGGTCGAGCGGCGCGGCGCCGACGCTCTACGTGCCGGGGTGCAACAATGGGGCGGCGACCTGCTCGGGCAACGTCCTCAATGCGAAGGATCCACGGACCGGTCAGATTCTGACCGTGCCGGGCGTCGCGAATACGCAGACGGCGATCGGGACCCCGATTCCAGGATCCGGCAACCTGGTGAACGGCGTGCGCCGGGCCGGTGACGGCATTGCCAAGACCGGCTACACCTGGCCCGCGATCGTGATCGGGCCGCGCTTCGGCGTGGCGTACGACGTGACCGGAACCCAGACGACGGTCATCCGCGCGGGCGGCGGTCTCTTTTACGATCGTCCCGACGGCAACACCGTCTTCTCGATCCCCGGCAACCCGCCCATCGCCAACTCCGCGGACCTGCGGAACGGCCTGCTTCAGACAGTCGGTCAGGGCCTGACGCTGCTGCCGGTCTCGCAGCTTGTCACCTTCCAGTACGAGGCGAAGGTGCCGGCGCAGTGGCAATGGCAGGCGGGCGTGCAGCGCGTGCTGCCGTACGCGATGGCCATCGACCTGTCGTACGTCGGCAACCACGGGTACAACCGGATGGGCGCCCTGCAGGGTGGCTCGACGGTCAACCTGAACGCGGTGGACTTCGGCGTTGCGTATCAGCCGAAGTACCAGAACACCACGCTCACGTCGCCGAGCACGGTGCCCGGCGCGAACGCGCTCAGCACCAACCTGCTGAAACCGTATGTCGGCTACGCCAACATCAACCAGAACACGACCGAGTTCTGGGACACCTACCACTCGATCCAGGCGTCGCTCAACCGGCGCTTCCGGAACGGCTACTCGTTCGGGCTGAACTACACCTACGGGATCTCGTACAAGGGGAACCTGGGCCTGCAGTGGCGGCTCCAGCACAATACCGATGGCTCGTTCCAGTTCCGTGACGACCAGGACGACTACGAGAAGCTGAACGAGACGCTCGACGCGCGGCCGCACACCATCAAGGGCAACGCGGTGTGGGCGCTGCCGAGAGTGCCGCAGTCGTTCGGCAACATCGCCGGCGCCATCCTGAACGACTGGCGGGTGGCCGGCGTGTGGACCGCCGGGTCGGGCGCGGCCTACGACCTCAACTTCAGCTACAACGCCAACGGCGGCAACGTGAACCTGACCGGGTCTCCGGATTACGGTGCGCGCATTGTCTACGTCGGCGATCCGGGCAGCGGCTGCTCGGACAACGAGTACGCGCAGTTCAACGTGAAGTCGGTGACCGGCCCGACCTACGGCAGTCTGGGTCTGGAGTCCGGCCGCAACCTGCTGCGTGGCTGTTTCGACAACCGCCTCGATGCGGCGATCTCGCGCGACATCCGCATGGGCGGGAACCGCGCGCTGGAATTCCGGCTCGATGTGTTCAACGTGTTCAACACGGTGATCATCACCAACCGGCAGAACCAGATTCAGTACAACAGCCCGACCGATCTGACCCTCCGCAACTCGCAGACGCTGGCCGACGGCTCGATCGACCCGGCCCGCATCCCGCCCCGCAACGCCGGCTTCGGCGCGGCGACGGCGGCCAATGCACTGCGCAGCATGCAGATTCAGCTGCGGTTCTCGTTCTAATTTAGTCCGGGGGGCTTCGCCCCCCGGAACCCCCCTACACCGTCGCTCGGGGGGGCCCCATGGCCCCCCTCCGCTCCGGTGGCTCGCTCGCTGTGCTCGCTCGCGGCGCAGGAATCTGCGATTCGCATCGCTGTGCTCGCTTCCGCTTCGCTGAAGCTCCGGCGGACGGGCTCCGGCGCATTCTTGACCTCGGGAGTCGTTCTCGGCTCCCGGGGTTTTTCTTTTCCAGAATTGGTTTCTGCGTGCAGAAAGAGGCTGCAAGGGCCCAAAAAGCCATCCTGAGGCGTCGGGCGGCTCGACTCTGCATGCAATTTGCGCTAGGCTTCGCCCTGCGCCGCCCCTGCCGCCACGCCCCCGTCGTGTATCAGCCGGGCGCGCCTCGTCGTAATCGAGTCGGCATTGGCGGGTTGCTGAAGACCTGTCACCGACAAGTGAAAAGGGAAGAGGGAGAAGGGAGAAGGGAGAAGCATTCGTGCGATTCGAGAGTTTTCCCTTCTGCCTTCTGCCTTCTCCCTTGACACGGGCTGATTTTTCAGCCGTCTGCTCATCGGCCCGCAAGTTCCCGAGGTGATGATGAAAGCTTCTGTCCGTATTGCGACGGCGGCCGCGCTGGTCGCGCTCGCGTCAGCGGTCGGCGTTCCGCTTGCCTCTCAGCAGCAGTCCGCGCCAGTACAGCCTCCACCCGCTCAGCCCCCCGCATCTCAGACACCCGCGACACCGCCGGCAACCGCGCCGGAGCCGGGGCGTCCGGGCGGCGGTGGCCGGGGCGGCGGGCGCGGCAATCAGATGGCGGCGCTCTACACGGAACGCTGCGCGGCCTGCCATGGTACCGAGACTGCGGCCGGACGCGCGCCGAACCTGTTCGACGACCAGTGGACGCGGGCCAAGGACGACATCGGGATTGCCGCGGTCATCGCTGACGGCGTGCCCCAGACGGAGATGGTGCCGTTCAAGACCCAGCTGACCGAGCAGCAGATCTGGCAGCTCGTCGCGTACTTGCGCACGCAGGGAGCCAACGCCAAGCCACGGCCGACCTACGTGCCTGATCCCGACGGCCAGGAAATCAAGTCGGAAAAGCAGACGTTCAAGATCGAAGTGGTGGCCCGGGAGATCGAAACGCCATGGGGCCTGGCGTTTCTGCCCGACGGCCGCCTGCTCGTGACTGAACGCGCTGGCAAGCTCAAGATCCTTCCGAAGGACAAGTCCGGCGCCGTCGTAACCGTGACCGGGCTTCCCAAAGTGTGGGAGCGCCAGGACGCCGGGCTCTTCGACGTCGAAGTGCATCCGCAATACGCGAAGAACGGCTGGATCTATCTCTCGTACGCCGAGCCGGTCCCGAACTACACGCCGCCTCCTGCACCAGCGGAGGGCGCGGCGCCTCCGCCGCAGGAAGGCCGGGGCGGACGCGGTCCGCAAACGCCGAGCATCCCGTCGATGACGACCATCATCCGCGGGAAGATTGGCAAGGACAACGCCTGGACCGACCAGCAAGTGATCTTCCGTGCGTCGACCGATCTCTTCACGCCGAGCAACATCCATTTCGGCTCACGCTTCATCTTCGACCGGCAGGGACACCTCTTCTACAGCATCGGCGAGCGCGGCGTCGTCGAGAACGCGCAGGACCTCGGCAAGCCGACCGGCAAGATCCATCGCGCCAACGACGACGGCTCGGTGCCGAAGGACAATCCGTTCGTCGGCAAACCGGGCGCGCTCCCGACAATCTGGAGCTATGGCCATCGCAATCCCCAGGGCCTCGCTTGGGATCCGGTCAGCGGGAAGCTGTGGGAGTCGGAGCACGGGCCGCAGGGTGGCGATGAAATCAACATCATCGAGCCTGGCAAGAACTACGGCTGGGCCGTGATCACGATGGGCGTCCAGAACGGGGTTACCAAGCGCAGCGAGCCCGGAATGGAGCAGCCGATCGTGTACTTCACGCCGAGCATCGCGCCCAGCGGGATCGTGTTCTACACCGGCAATCAGTACCCGTCTTGGAAGAACAACCTGTTCGTCAGTGCGCTGGCGGGGCAGCAGCTGCGCCGCCTCGAAGTGAAGGACGACAAGGTCGTCGCACAGGAAGTGCTGTTCAATCAGTTCGGCCGCATCCATGACGTGATCCAGGGACCGGACGGTCTGCTGTATGTCACGTTCCAGCTGCCGGGACAGGTCATGTCGGCGTCTACCGCGGGGATGGTCGGACGGTTGGTGCCAGTCAAATGAAGAAGCAGTTCGGAGTTGTCGCAGGAGCTGTTGTCGTTTCCTTCGCTGTTCTGGGGGCCCAAAACAAACCCGCCTGGCCGCCGCCGGTCCAGAAAACACCCGAGAAGGCTCCCGTCCTCTCGGCAGAGGAAGAGATGAAGACCCTGGTGCTGCCACCGGGGTATCGAGCCGAACTGGTCGCGAAAGAACCGCTCGTCGTCGATCCCATCGCGATCGACTTCGACGCCGACGGCCGGATGTGGGTCCTCGAGATGCCCGGCTTCATGTCGGCCGAGGGCGCCGTCAACTCGCGTGAGCCCATCAACAACGTCGTAGTGCTCGAAGACGCCAACGGCGACGGCGTGATGGACAAGCGCACCGTGTTCGCCGACAAGCTGGTGCTGCCGCGCGCCCTCAAGGTCCTCGAGTCGGGAGTGCTCGTCGGCGAGCCGCCGAATCTCTGGGTGATGAAGGACACCGACGGCGATTTGAAAGCCGATTCGAAGGAGCTCGTCAGCGACAGCTACGGGCGTGCCGCCGCCAGTATCGAGCACAACGCCAACAGCCTCTTCTGGGGACTCGACAACATCATCTATACGTCGGAGCACGACTGGCACCTGCGCTGGAAGCATGGCAAGTTCGAAACGATCCCGACGCTCTCGCGGGGCCAGTGGGGCGCATCGATGGACGACGCCGGCCGCATCTTCCGGAACGTCAATGACGCGCCGCTGTTCGCCGATTTCATCGCGGCGAAGTACTACTTCAGGAACCCGAACATGATCCGCACGCGGGGGTTGTACGAGCCGTTGATTTCGCGGGAGGCCTCGACGATCTGGCCGGTCCGCGCCACGCGGGGCGTGAACCGCGGCTACCGCGATCAGTTCTTCCGGCCTGACGATAGCTCAATGACGATCCAGGGCGTTGGAACGCCGGTCGTGTATCGCGGCGATCGCCTGCCAAAAGAGCTTTACGGCGACGCCTTCATCACGGACTCCACCACCAACCTCGTCCACCGCTACAAGATCGTGGACGACGGCTCTGGCCGGCTGAAGGCGGTCGACGGCTACGACAAGGGGGAGATTCTCGCGTCGTACGACGAACGCTTCCGTCCGGTGAACATGCTGCCCGGCCCCGACGGCACGCTCTACGTCGTCGACATGTATCGAGGGATCGTGCAGGAACAGATCTACTGGACCGATTTCCTGCGGGACTACATCCGTGCCCGGGATCTCGAGAAACCGGTGAACCTGGGCCGGATCTGGCGGATCGTGCACACGACAACGAAGCGCGATCGAGCTCCGGCGCTGTCCAAGGCGCCCGCAGCGGACCTCGTGAAGGCGCTCGCGCATCCGAACGGCTGGTGGCGCGACACGGCGCAGCGGATCATGGTGGAGCGTGGGGATGCGACCGTCGTGCCGATGCTGAAGAAGCTGGCCGCGCAGACCACCGACTGGCGGTCGAAGCTGCATGCGCTGTGGACGCTGGACGGGCTGGAAGCGATCGGCGTCGAGGAGGTCCAGCGCGCGCTCGGCGACAAGTCGCCGGAGGTTCGCGCCGCCGCGGTGCGGCTCTCGGAGCGGTGGATTGGGCAAGGTGAACACTCGCTGACCGCGACCGTACTCAAGCGGCTGGACGATCCGAGCTGGACGGTTCGCCGGCAGGTGGCGGCAACGGCCGGCGAGTTGCCCGGGCCGGCACGAGCGGACACTGCTGCCGCGGCGCTGACCAAGTACGCCGCGGATCCGATCACGGTCGACGTCTCAATCAGCGGGCTGCGCGGCATCGAGGCGGACGTGCTCGGGCGCGTGATGCAGTCCCCGAAGCACGATGCAGAGGCGGTGTCGATGCTGGCGGGTGCGGTCGCGAAGAGCGGCAACATTGCCGCGGTCGACGAGTTGATCGCACGCGCGACCGATGCGTCCGTCGCGCCGGCCGATCAGACCGCTTTGCTCCAGGGCCTCGACCTGGGGTTGCCGTCGACCGCCGGAGGCGGCCGCGGCGGGCGAGGTGGTGGAGGCGGGCGCGGGGCGGCAGCGCCGGCACGGCCGGTCGCGCTGAAAGCCGAACCGGCGGCTCTCAACACGCTGGCGGCACAGAACTCCGATACCGGCGCGCTCGCCAAGCGTGTCCTCGCGAAGCTCGATTGGCCGAACAAGCCCGTACCGGCGGTCGTTGTCACGCCGCTTACGGCGGACGAACAGAAGCAGTTCGCCGCGGGCTCGGAAGTCTACAAGAACATCTGTCTGGGGTGTCATCAGCCGGATGGCCGCGGCAAGGAAAAGATCGCGCCTTCGCTGGTGGAGTCGCGGTACACGTCCGGGCCTGACGGCGGGGCCGCAACCCGAATCCTGCTGGCCGGCAAGGAAGGCCCGATCGGCCTGATGCCGCCGCTCGGCGGCGCGCTGAACGACGAGCAGATTGCCTCGGTGCTGACCTACGTGCGTCGCGAGTGGGGCAACACGGGCGCACCGGTGTCGGTCGAAGACGTGCGCGAGGTGCGCGGCCTCACGAAGACGCGCACGCGGCCGTGGACGGACGCCGAGCTCACGCCGGCCGGGCGGGGCAGAGGCGGGCGGGGACAGTAGTTTCGTCGGACACCATTTATTCCAAGTTCATTGTTGGGGAGGCATTCATGCAATCGAAGTTCTGGACGGCGTCGGTCGTGGCTGGAGTCGTGACAGCCGCGATCGGCGGCGTTGCGCAGCAGGCCGTGCCGCAGGGTCCCGGCGCCGCGCCAGCGGGCCGTGGTGGCCGTGGAGGAGGGCGCGGCGTCGCTCCCGGATTCTTCACTGCACTCGACACCGACAAGGACGGCTCGGTGACGAAGGCGGAGATGCGCGCGACGTTCGACCGCTGGTTCGGGCAGTGGGACAGCGCGAATAGCGGCGCGTTGACCCAGGAACAGGTGCTCACCGGAATGAACGCGGCGCTGCCGCAGCCACCCCCTGGCGCCTTCGGTGGTGGCCGGGGCGGCGCGCAGAATCAAACGCCTCAGCCCCAGCACGTCGACGCCATGATCGCCGCGCTGCCGGCGTCCGCTCCCGCAAAGCCCAAGCAGGCGCGTCGCGTGCTCGTGCTCGGCAAAGCCGCCGGCTTCGTGCATTCATCCATTCCGCTGGCCGGGCGCACGATCGATGAACTGGGTAAGAAAACCGGTGCCTGGACGACCACCATCACCTACGACCCCGCGGACATCAACGAGACCAACCTGAAGCAGTACGACGCGATCTTTCTCGCCAGTACCACGGGTGCGTTCCTGGACGATCCGAACGACGCGGCCGCCACGGCGGCTCGGCGCAACGCGCTCCTCGATTTCGTGCGGGGAGGAAAAGGGCTCGGGGGCATCCACGCGGCCAGCGACTCGTACCACCAGGGCGCGCCAGCGGCTACGACGAACGCGGCAGGTCCGGCCGGCCGCGCCGGTGGAGCCCGCGGCGGCGGACGTGGCGGTGGTCAGGCCGCCGGACTCGTTGCGCAGTTCTTCGCGCAGGGAGACAAGAACAACGATCAGCGTTTGAGCAAGGACGAGTTCGGTGCGCTCTCCGACGCCTGGTACGGGAAACTGGACACGGCGAACGCCGGACGTGTCAGCCAGGCGGACTTCACACAGCGATTCGCCGGTGCCGTTCTCCCGGTGGAGGCGGCGGCGCCAGCTGCACCCGCTGCCGCGGCCGGTGTTGCGCCGCCGCGCCCCGGGTGCACCGGCTACTCGAACCAGCAGGCGTCAACCCAGCTCGGTCCCGACAACCAGGTCGGTACCTGGCCCGAGTTCAACAAGATGATCGGCGGGTTCTTCAAGTGGCACTGGAACAACCCCCAGGAGATCACTTACAAGATCGACGAGCCCAAGCATCCGCTCAATGCTCCTTTCGCAAAGCTGAATGGGCCTCTCGTCGTCAACGACGAAACTTACACCTTCGGCCGCGACACGTATTCGCGCCAGAACGTGCGTGTGCTCACGAGCGTGGACTACTCGAAGATGTGCGAGGAGGACAAGAAGAAGGAGCAGAATCCTCGCGAGGATCACGATTACGCGCTCAGCTGGATCAGGCGGGAGGGCAAAGGCCGCGTGTTCTACATGGCGCACGGCCACGACGAGAGCAACTACGCGAAGACGCCGCTGCTCGAGCACTTGCTGGCCGGAATGCAGTATGCGCTCGGCGATCTGCAGGCGGACGACAGCCCGAGCGTAAAAGGTGGAAGCAGGTAAGTAGCGACGGCCGCTCCGTAAAACCACAAAGGAGTTCAAGAGATCAAGGATCTCTTGTCCTCCTGTTATTGATTTTGGATCTGTAGATGAAGGCATCGTTCTATCGAGGTAACCGGACGTTCGAAACCGGAACGGCACCCATGCCGGAGCCGCGCGACGGCGAAGCCCTTCTGCGCGTGCGGCGGGTGGGCATCTGCGGCACCGACCTGCACATTTTCCAGGGTCACCTCGATCACCGTGTGCCTCTTGGCGGGATCATCGGGCACGAGACGTTCGCCGACGTGGTCAGCGCGCCGACCGGCAGCGGCTTCCGCGAGGGCGATCGGGTCGTCGTCGAGCCCGTGCAGTTTTGCGGGCAATGCCGTGCCTGCCGCATGGGGGCGACGTATCTCTGCTATCAGCTCAAGGTGCTCGGGGTAGACGTCACGGGCGGCATGCAGGAGTACTGGGCGGTGCCCGCGGCTCGCCTGTTGAAGCTCCCGGACTCGGTGTCCGACCACGATGCGCCGCTGATCGAGCCGCTCGCCGTGGCCACTCACGACGTCACGCGCGCCGAGGTCAAGGCCGGGGATCGCGTGGTCGTGTTCGGCGGCGGGCCGATTGGTACGCTGATCGCGCTGGTCAGCCGGCAGCGCGGCGCCGAGGTGAAAGTCGTCGAGATCAACCCGCACCGCGTCGAGATGTTGAAGTGCTTCGGCCTCGACGCGATCGGGCCAGGAGACGACGTCAAGGCGGCTGTGAACACCTGGACCAGCGACACCGGTGTGGACGTCGCGTTCGAGGTGAGCGGCAGCCCCGACGCAGCGGCGCTGGTGACCGAGGTCGTGCGGGTGTGGGGCACGGTCAGCATCATCGCCATCCATTCAGAGCCGGTCCCGTTCCACCTGTACTCGCTGTTTGCCAGGGAGCTCAAGGTCCACGGCAGCCGCCTGTACACACGCGCGGCATGGGAGGAAGCCATCCGGCTGGTTGCGACCGCTGCGGTGAACGTCGGGCCGCTGGTCAGCCGGGTCATTCCGCTCGAAGATCTCCAGCACGGGATGGAGGCGGCGCTCGGCGGCGGACCTGTGATGAAGGTGCTGGTGGAAGTCGGAGCTTGAAGTCGACCCTGTAAGATCCGGAGTTGTGACCGCGCCGATCCTCGATCTCCATCACGCCACAGTCCTCAAGGACGACCGGCCTGTTCTCGACGATGTCAGCCTCACCATCGCGGATGGTGAGCACACGGCAATCGTCGGTCCAAACGGCGCGGGAAAGTCGATCCTGGTCAGCCTGCTCACGCACTTCGAGCGGCCTGTGGCCCGCCCCGACGGCGTGCCACCCGTGCGGGTGTTCGGAGAAGACGCCTGGAACGTCTTCGACCTACGCTCGCAGATCGGGATCGTGTCGGCTGATCTGCACAACCGCTTCGTCAGCGGCAACAGCGAGGGGCGGATTACGGCCACGAAGGCCGTCGTCTCCGCATTCCTGGCCTCCCACGGCATCCTGCGTTACGGCTCGATCACCGACGACATGCGCCGGCGCGCGGCAGCCGCGCTCGATGCCGTCGGCGTCAGCCACCTCGCCCGCCGCACCCTCGATCAGATGTCGAGCGGTGAAGCGCGCAGGGTGATGCTGGCGCGCGCGCTCGTGAACTCCCCGCGCGCGCTGGTGCTCGACGAGCCCACGACCGGCCTCGATCTGGTCGCCCGCCACGGCTTCATGGAGCGCGTGCGCGAGATCGCGAGGGCGGGGACGACGCTGATCCTGATCACCCACCACATCGAGGAAATCGTTCCAGAGATCTCGCGCGTCGTCCTGCTGCGTGACGGAAGGATCATCGAGGACGGGCCGAAGCCGGAAGCGCTCAGTGCAGAGTCGCTGACCCGACTGTTCGGCATCCCAGTGACCACGGAGGAAGCCGGCGGCTACTTATACGCCCGTCCGGCTACTTCGCCCGTGTCGCCGTCCAGTTCGAGCCTCCCTTGACCGATCCTTCCATCCTGTCGCCGTTCACATGCCCGGTGTATTCAGTGTTCCCGGCAGTGAACGTGATCTGATCGCCCCGCAGCTTGCCGCTGACCGCGGTGCTCGAGCCGCCGCTCGTCAGCGTGCCTGACACCATCTGGAACTCCTGCTTCAACGTCAGCTCGCCGGTCGGCAGCTTCCAGGTCCCATCGACCTTCGCGGGCACGATCCAGAGCAGCGACGTGCACCAGCTGGTGCAATCGCCAGAGATCGTCTCGGATTCATCGGCGGCCCAGCCTTCGGGCGCGAACGTGTTGCCAACGATCCGGGATCCTGGCGGCAGCGCCAGGAACTTGGGCGTGAGCCTGTTGAGATTGTGGGGCAGGAGAAACAGGGCCAGCACTGTCGCCTTCGAGATGTCCGCCTCGTACATGTCTCCTTCGATGAATGTCGCCTTGTCCGCAACGCCGGCCTCGGCCGCCTGCTTGCGCGAGAGCTCGACCATGTCGTGATTGAACTCGACGCCAACCGCTTTCGCACCGCGCTTTGCCGCTGCGATGATGTTGCGGCCGTCACCGGACCCGAGGTCCATGACGAAGTCCTGCGGCGTGACCTTCGCCATGTCGAGCATCTTCTCGACGAGCGCTTGCGGGGTCGGCACCCACACGACATCCTTGCCGGCCTGGCCGACAGTCGGCTTGAAGGGTTCGGTCGCGGACGGGGCCTGAGGGGGCTGGGCGGCGGCAGACGCCACGAGGCTGCTGAAGACGACGACCGCCGCGATGCTCGTTCTTGTCATGTGTGTTCGCTGCTCCTGGACCCGAAATTCTCCCACATCAGCAAGGCATGTAGAGTAGTGGTTTGTCGCAGCTGACCTTGCGTGTGCGATGGACCATCGTCGCGCTGCTTTCCTCATCCATTGCCATCAACCTGATCGACCGGCAGGTTTTGTCGGTGCTCGCGCCCGTTCTCCGCGAGGAATTGCGGCTGAGCGCGACGCACTACGCCTACATCACGGCCTCGTTCCAGCTCGGGATGATGGCGGGACAAGTGCCGATCGGCGCGTTCATCGATCGGGCAGGAACCCGGATCGGGTTGGCGGCCATCTTCGTTGCCTGGTCGGTCGTCGGAGGAGCTCATGCGCTCGCGTCAGGTCTCCTGGGCTTCGTCGCGCTCAGGTTTCTGATGGGGCTGAGCGAGTGCGGCAACTACACCGCCGGCATAAAGGCGATCGCCGCGCTTTTTCCGGCGACGACGCGGGCGTCGGCCGGAGGATTCTTCAACGCCGGCGCGCAGTTCGGCTCTATCGTTGCCACGCCGCTGGTCGTGTTCATCGCCACGCACTTTGGTTGGCGTCTCGCATTTCTGATCCCGGCAGTGATTGGCTTGCTGTGGCTGATGCCGTGGCTCGCCTACTTCCCTGAGGCGAACACGGGCCCGAGCGGCCAGGCGGCCGCGATAGCGGTTCGCAGCATCGGCTTTGGCAAGTTGATTCGGAACCGGAAAGTGCTGGGGCTGTTCCTGATCCGGGTGTTCTCCGGCCCAATCACGACCCTGTATTGGTTCTGGCTTCCGCTCTACCTTCGGACCGGCCGGGCGATGTCGTTCGCGATGATTGGGACGCTCGGATGGCTGCCCAATTTGTTCGGCATGTCAGGCAACGTCGTGGGCGGCCTGCTCACGGACCGCCTCGTCACGATCACCGGTTCGACCGATCTTGGCCGCAAGCTGGCGTTCACCGGCGCATTCGGCCTGTCCGCGCTGAGCATGGCCATGCCGTTCGTAGAGAACGACTACGTCGCACTGGCGCTGATGGGGCTGGCACTCTTCGGCAACCAGTGGGTCGCGGCCACATACATCGGGACCGTCGGCGACGTCGTTCCCCACGAGGTCGCCGGGCGTGTCAACGGCCTGGCCGGTTTTGGCGACAGCACCTCCGTCCTGCTGGCCCAGCTCGCGATCGGTGTTCTGGTCGACCGCTACTCGTTCACGCCGGTCTTCGTCGGGGCCGGAATCTTTCCGCTGCTGGCGCTCGGGAGCGTGATGTTGGTGCTGGGGAGGATCGAGCGCGCGGCGTTTCATTAGCGCGCTCTCTTTCGCGGGTTCGCGGGCTCGGGGGGTCGCGGGTTCGGAAAGCCGGCGATACTCAGGCGCAACAAGCTGTTTGGACTTGTGCCTGTTGCCTCTGAGTATCACCGGCTCCGAACCGCGAACCCGCGAAACCGCGAACCGCGAACATTGCGATAGTATTCCCCCCTATGCCTACGTCATTTCTTCACAGAGCCGCCTTCGCCGCCGTCATAGTCAGTGCGGCCCTTGCCGCGACCTTACCCGTTCGCGGCGCAGACAAGCGGATCGTCCTCATTGCCGGAAGGCCGAGTCACCCGCCGGGCATGCATGAATTCCGCGCGGGCTCGCTGCTGCTTCAGAAGGCGCTGTCTGGCGTTCCCGGTATCACCGTCCAGGTCTACGACATGGGCTGGCCGGCGAAGATGGTCGATGGCGCCAGGGTCGAAGACAGCAGCGCGCTCGATAACGCCGACGCCGTGCTGATTTACGCCGACGGGCGGGGTAGCCATCCGGCGCTCCAGGGCGATCATACGAAGGTGCTCGACGCGCTGGCCGCCCGGGGCGTGGGGCTCGGATTCGCCCATTATGCCGTCGACGTTGCTGCAGGCGCGCCCGGCGACACCTTCCAGCGCTGGATGGGCGGCTACTATGAAAACAACTGGTCGGTGAACCCGATGTGGAAGCCCGACTTCAGCAAGTTCCCGAACCACCCGATCACCCGCGGCGTCGGTCCGTTCGCGACTCACGACGAGTGGTACTTCAACATGCGCTGGGCGCCCGACGCGGCCTTGAAGGGCCATTTCACACCCATCCTGGTGGCCACGCCGGGCGATGAGGTCCGCAAAGGTCCGTACGTCAGCCCGAGAGGTCCGTTCGATCACATCATCGCCGCGAGCGGCAGGCAGGAAACGATGATGTGGGCGTTCGAGCGCCCCGATGGCGGACGGAGCTTCGGCTTCACCGGCGGCCACACGCACGCCAACTGGGGCGACGTGAATCAGCGCAGAGTGGTGCTCAACGCGCTGCTCTGGATTGCCAAGGTGGACGTGCCGGCCGGCGGCGTCAAGGACAACATCACGGCCGAGGATCTGACGAAGAACCTGGACGAGAAACCGCCGCGCAAGTAGGCCGGGCCTTCAGGCCCGGCCATTCTCCCGTCTATACGCCTCCGCCAGCAACGACACCGGGTGCATGACCCGGACGTTCACGCTGGCGTTCTTCAGCCCACGCGCAATCTGCAAGTGACAGCCCGGATTCGCCGTGGCCACAATCTCGGCGCCGGTCGCCTGGATGTGACCCACCTTGCGCGTCAGAAGGGCTTCGGCTTGTTCGGGCTGCGTGAGCGCGTAGATTCCGGCGCTTCCGCAACACCAGGACGACTCGGGCAATTCGGTGAGCGTGACACCTGGAAGCAGGCGCAGCAGGTCGCGCGGTTGACGCGAGATCCTCTGGCCGTGCACAAGGTGGCAGGACTCGTGATACGTGACCGTCGCCGGCCCATCGAATGGAGCTGATGACGGTTGGCGGCAGCCCAGTTCGATCAGCCATTCCTGGACATCGCGCAACTTCCGATCCCATGCCTGCGCTCGCGCGCTGTAGGCCGGATCATCGGCGAGCAGCGGCCCGTAGTGTCGCAGGTGGGAGCCGCAGCCTCCCGCGTTCGAGATGATGGCATCGTAACGGTCCGGCGGGATCAGATCGATCATCCGGCGCGCGAGGGTTCGCGCCAGTTCGAGCTCGCCGTTGTGGGCGTGCAGCGAACCGCAGCATGGCTGGTTCGCCGGTGTAACGACTTCGCAGCCGTTTGCGAGCAGCACGTCAGCCGTGTCCCGGTTGATGTCCGGAAAGACCAGATCCTGCACACAGCCTGTCAACAGCGCGACGCGTGCTCGCGCGGGTCCCGCCGGTTTCTCATGTGCAGCGATCAGCGCTGATGAGAACTTCGGCGCGACAGCCGGCGCCTGTGGCTCGAGCCGCCGAAGGTCCGATGGAAGGAGCCGGGTCAGGCCGATTCGCCGCGACAGATCCTGCAGGCCGCTGCGCTGGAAAAAGCGAAGCAGCCGCCCCGCGGTCCGCAGGGCGGCAGGCCGCATGAACAGGAAGTTCAACGTGATTGCCCGCCAGAACCACCGCTTCAAACCGGGATCAACGTTGGCTGCTCGAATATCACTGCGGGCGGTCTCGAACAGGATGCCGTAGTTCACGCCTGCCGGGCAGGCGGTCTGACAGGCAAGGCAGCCCAGGCAATAGCTCATTTCGTCGGCGAACGTCGCAGACACCTCGAGGTCGCCGTCGGCGATCGCCCGCATCAGCGCGATCCGCCCACGGGGACTGTTGCGCTCCCGCTTGGTCGCGTCGTAGGTGGGGCAGGTGGGCAGGCACATCCCGCAGTGCATGCACTGCGGGAGGACCGAATAGTCGATGGTCTTGAGGGTGGCCTGCACGGGTTCAGCAGGCGAATGAAATATCGCGCGTGTCAAGGGAGA
>Ga0075418_10000576_pt1 | contig 39466 bp, 33 predicted proteins | sample SoiMetdeltSBSDD2_FD_81776 | JGI IMG/M metagenome (GOLD analysis project Ga0075418, IMG submission 81776) | Bulk soil microbial communities from a Populus tree surrounding site in Tennessee, USA - Soil MetaG P. deltoides SBSDD2 | ecosystem: Environmental > Terrestrial > Soil > Tree plantation...
CATCGCTGCCGTCGTTTTCATGGCCTTCGCCGGGATTGTCGGGTGGTTCATCGTGAGCAAGTCGACGCGCTCGATCCCCAACTTCCCCGGCGTCACCATCCCGAGTATCAGCGTGCCGTCAATGCCGAGCACGCCCGAAGGCCCGACCACCGCACCGCCCGGTGGCACACTCAGCGTCTCCGGCATGGGCGCGACCAAAACGCTCGAATGCAACGACAACCGCGTGACGATCAGCGGCATGGGCAACATCGTCACGATCACAGGTCACTGCACGACGGTCACGGTGTCGGGCATGCAGAACAAGGTCACGATCGACACGGCCGATCAGATCAGCGCCTCAGGGGTCAACAACAACGTCACCTACCACTCCGGCTCACCGGACATCAATAACGCCGGGAATAACGTGGTCGAACAGGGCTGAGCTCGGTCACGCATCTGAGCGGAAGTGAGTGCTGCCGCGAGTAAGTTGAGCGCCGCAGGTAGGTGGTTTGTCGGTGGTCGCTGCCATGATGTCGCGGTGGCCACGAGTGCGTTGCGGCGGATCGTTGATCCTGTGATAGCTGCGCCTCCAGCGGGGGTCCGAGTGCGCACCCGGCTGAAGGTGACCGCGGCAGAGGCCGCGACGTTGACGACTATCGGTTTGTTCTTGGGATCGGTGTATCGCAGCGAACTCGCAGGGAGGATCCGCTGCGGCGTGCTGGGTCCAGACGGCCAGCGGGCCTGGCGTGCCGAGCGTAAGCGGGCGATCACCGCGGTGTCGTCCTCGCGGTGGGCCGGTGCGATTACCCGCACCGTCGAGGACCAATACCAGCTCGGGATGCGGTCGTTGACTGCGCAGGTGACGAATCCGCGCGCTGCGATCAGCGTTCTAGAGCCGCGGTGTGCGCTGCGCCCCGGTGAACTGGCCCCAGTTGACCACGACGACGCCGGCACGAAGCGTCCATCTCGGCGACAACGTGGCTATCGCAACAAGGCAGAGCGGTTCGTAAAGACTCGGAGACTGGCCGCACTACGCGAGCGCCTGGTGACTGCCGAGCGGACGTTGGCAGCAGGGTGTCCGTCGATCACGGTGGGTGGAAAACGGTTCTGGCGCAACCGCAACAACCTCGACGCCGCGGAGTTGAGCGAGCAGCAGTGGCGGGAGCAGTGGGATTCATGCCGGATGTTCTTCACCGCCGATGGGGAGTCAGGTAGGACGGGCGGTAATGAAACTATCCGCGTCGATGGAGACGGACACCTGCGGATCAAGACTCCGTCCGATCTTGTCGGAGAGCTGGGCTCACATGTGGTGATCGCCGCCCCGGTTCGGTTTAGCTTTCGCGGCGAAGAATGGGCTGCGCGAGTGGCCGCGCGGCAGGCGGTGCGCTACGACCTGAGCTATGACTCGATACGGGGCCGTTGGTACATAGACGCATCCTGGACCATTACTCCCGAGCCGATGTGCGAGTTGGCTGAGTTGAGGACAACGCGCGTGCTCGGGGTCGATCTCAACGTCGACGATCTGACCTGCTGCATCTTGGATGCCTCGGGTAACCCGATTGGGAGACCAACAAATATCGAGCTACCCACCGTGGAGATGTCAGCGTCGCGGCGTGACGGGCGGGTACGCGCGGCGATTACCGCCCTGCTCGATCACGCTCAGGTCGCCGGCTGTGGGGCGGTCGTGGTGGAGAATCTGGGTTTCGCCGACGACAATCAGGAACGGTTGGCGTGCCGTCAAGTCGGAGCTTGGCGACGGCAACTCGTGAAGCTGTTGTCAGTCTAGGGCGTCGGGCTCGCGGCGTCGCTCTTGGGATCGATCAGGATCTTGGCGTGCGCCTCAGGATCGCCGAGCGCATCGAATGCGGCTGCCACGCCGGGCAATCCGACGGTGCCCGTGACGAGCGGGGAGACGTCGACCTTGCCCTCGGCGAGCATGTGCAGCGTGTCGCGGAACTCCAGCGGCGTGTACCCGAGCACGAAGCGCAGGTCGATCTCTTTGTTGATCGCCATCGACGGCCGGAGCTTGTCGGCGCCCATGCAGACACCGACCACGACCACGCGGGAGAACAGTGGAGCGCCGGTGATGATGTCCTCGATGATGCCGGGCACGCCGACGCATTCGAAGACGACGGGCCGCTTGGGTGAGGCGGCGCCGAGTTTGTCGGCCGCGCGCCAGACGTGCCACCAGGGCAGGCGTGCGCGCTGGAGCTTCTCGAGCGTGCCGATCGCGAGATCGAAGGCGTCGAGCGGGGTTTCGAGGTGGCCGTGGCCGTTCGCCTTACCGTAGGGCGAGTCCTGGGCCGGGTCGACGACGACGTCGGCGCCGCATTGAGTGGCGAGTGCGCGGCGGCCGGGCGAGTAGTCGCTGGCGATGACGGTGCCCACGCCGTGGGCCTTGAGCATGAGGATGACGGCAAGCCCGATCGGTCCGCAGCCAATGACGATGGCGACGTCTTTCTTGCCGATGTCGGCGCGCTGAACCGCGTGCCAGCCGACGGCCATGGGCTCGGTCAGGGCGGCTTTGTCGGCGGGCAGGCCATTGGGGATGGGCAGCGTGAGGGACTGCTCGACGACGAGCTGTTCGGCGTAGGCACCGGGGGCTTTCGTGGAGAGGCCGAGTGCGTGCACGTCCTTACCGCGGCGGAGCAGAGGCAGGGCGACGACGGGCGTGCCGGCTTTCGGTGCCTTACGGGTGCCGGGGCCGTGGTCGAGGACTTCGCCGCAGAACTCGTGGCCGAAGACGACCGATTGTGGCGACCGCATGAAGTCGGGGTAGCCGGTTTCGGCCATCACCTCGGCGACCTCGTCGCAGTGGTTGCGGGCGTGCAGGTCCGAGCCGCAGATGCCGCAGCGGAGGACGTCGAGAAGCAGCTGGCCCTTCGCCGGTGTCGGGGTGGGCTGGTCGACAACGTCGAGCTTGGCGTTGGTACAGGTGACGGCCTTCATTGGCCGAGCCTAGCGATTCGGGTTTATAGACAAGCCAAATAAGCCATCCTGGAATCGGAGGCTCTCGTGACACGGCGGTGTGCGCTCGGGTGGTTGCGAGCGTCGGCGGTGGTGACGCTCGTCGGGGCTGTCGCGCTGCCCGGTCAGGCCAGTGCCGCACCGGGAGCGACGGTGACCATCACGGTCAAGGCCGTCGCTGCGAATGGCGATCCGGTCAATGGATATCAGGTGACGAATCGGCAGAGTTCGCCGAATCTGTCGGGGTGCCTGGCTCCGTCGCCGGCGGCGGTGGGGTCCAACATCTATGCCTGCGAGCCGGCTCAGGCGGCGGCCGAAGTGTGTTGGCCGGCACCGGCGTCGGTGTTGTGCCTGGCGGATCCATGGAGCAAGGGGCTGCGCCGATTCGCGTCGCCGGGAGCGTTGCCGGCCGTGGAGCCGATGGCGACGCCGATGCCGTTCGCGCTGCAGCTCGACAATGGAACGCGATGCATCCTGCCGAACGGGATCGACTGGGGCGCGCGGGCGGACGACATGGTGCCGGCATACGGGTGCAATCCGGGCAAGACGTCGATGGCGGTGTTGATTCCGCCGGGCGCGGATCCGGTGTCGGCGATCGACCGGTCGGCACCTGTGTGGGTGGTTCGAGTCGGCGAATTGGGGCCGCGCGATACGCCGTTCGAGTCGCCGCGACGACATGCGGTCACGACGGCATGGTTCGCGGGGAACTGAGTGCTACTTCAATGAGGTAGCCACAAGCCCTGTCATCGCTGCGATGACATCGAAGTCGTTGTCTTGATGAATTATTCGGACGTCATGGCGGATCGCTACCGCTGCGATCAAACAGTCGTTGATGCTGCGAATGGTTCGACCGGCGCGACGGGCCCCACGATAGATCTGTGCGGCTGTACGGAAATCGATCGAGCTGTCGATGTTCAACGACGGCAAGCCGTTGACGAGTCGCTCGAGTTTCGCGTGGGTGTCGTCGTTGACGCCCGACAGGATTTCCATGGCGACGGGCTCGCACGTCGCCACCTGGTCCGCCTCCTCCGAAAGCAATCGTCGCACTTCGACTGCGGCGGCTGACCCCGTTGCGCGAAAATACTCGATCCACGCCGATGTGTCGATCAGAATCATGCGAATTCGTCTGGCTTCTCGCGGCGCAGCGCGTCGAGGTCACCATCCCACCCGACGCCTTCGAGCCCCAAGAGGAATTCCTTCGTCAGCGGCGCACCGACGAGCCGCCGAAGGGCGAGATCGACGGCCTCCTTCTTCGTGGACACGCCGAACTTGCGCATGACCTCAGCGACCAAAGAGTCGTCGATATCAATGTTTGTGCGTGCCATACACCAAGCATACACATCAGCTCTCTGTTGTCGTTGGCGGCGACCTTGTCGCCCAGAGGCGGGCAAATATCGATGTCGTCCTGTCTCGCTATGGTCGAACTGAATAGAGAGGACACCGAGAAGTGAGTGAGCAAACCTCGACACCGAAGCTGACGGGCCAGTTTTCGAAGGCGCTGGTGTACGCCGAGCTGAAGCACCACAACCAAGTGCGCAAGGGCGGCGACATCCCGTACGTCGGCCATCTGCTGACGGTCGCCGGGCTGGTGATCAACGACGGCGGCTCAGAAGCGCAGGCCATCGCGGCGCTGTTGCATGACGCGGTCGAAGACGCTGGCGGGCCGCCCACGCTCGAGGAGATCAGGAAGAACTTCGGCGACGACGTCGCGCGCATCGTCGACGAGTGCAGCGACACCGATGTGGAACCCAAACCGCCGTGGCGTGAGCGCAAGCAGAACTACATCAATCACCTCGCCGCGGTTGGCGACGACACTCTGCTCGTTTCGGTCGCCGACAAGCTCGACAATGCGCGGTCGATGCTGCGCGACTATCACGAACACGGCCCGAAGCTCTGGGAGCGCTTCACCGTCAAGGATCCGCGCGACCACCTTTGGTACTTCGGCGAACTGCTTGCCGCCTACCGCCGCCGCGGCCTCACCAGCTGGATGGTCGACGAACTCGGCCGCGTCGTCGATGAGTTGAAGCGTCTTGTCGAAGGCGGCGACAGGATCGTCCTAGTCTGAGCCTCGATGGCTTCACCGGCCGCCATTGCCACGAGACGCTTGTCTGGCTTCGGTCTGTCCCGGCTCGGCGGGGAAGATTCCCGACGCCACCACCGCCCTGGGGTGGCTTGACACCTCTGCCATTAGGCGTATCGGCACGAGGGATATAGCCGCCGCGCCGCGGGGGTAGCCATCCGCGACGGTTCTGGCTGCGATCGTCAGCCGTCGTCATGGTCACCCTCCGTCATCCGTCCTGGCCGCTGTCTCCCCAGTATCCGGGGCGTCGGACTGACAGAGAAGTTCCGCAATGTCCGCGGTGATGCCGCGGGTGGTCGCCAGTCCGACCTATGGTGGCCCTCGATGGCGCTTCACATTCATCGTGCCGAGCGCACTGATCTCCTCGCCGACGGTCTCGGCGCCCTGCTGTCCACTCCCCTGCCCGACCCGTTCGCCGAGGAACTGGTGCTCGTCTCGGCGCGCGGCATGGAGCGTTGGCTGAGTCAGCGGCTCTCGCACATCCTCGGCCGCGGCAACGCCCAGGACGGCGTCTGCGCCGGCATCTCGTTTCGTTCCCCCGCCTCGCTGATCGCCGAGATCACCGGCACCACGGACGACGACCCATGGTCACCCGACACCATGACCTGGCCGCTGCTCGACGCCATCGACGCCAGCTGTCGCGAACGGTGGTGCCGCACGCTCGCAACACATCTCGGGCATTTCGACACCGACCCCGACGAGAAGGAGCTGCGCCAAGGCCGGCGCTATGCCGTCGCCAGACGCCTGGCCCGACTGTTCGCGGCATACGCCAAACAGCGGCCGCAGCTGCTCGTCGACTGGCTCGACAAGAACCCCACCGACGGCGTCGGCGGCGACCTCGACCACGACCTGCACTGGCAGCCGCACCTCTGGCGCGGCCTGGTCGACCGCGTCGACGTCGATCCGCCGCATATCCGCCACGCCAAAACCGTCGCCCGGCTAAACGAAGGCCCCAGCGACCTGCCGTCGCGCCTGTCGCTGTTCGGGCACACCCGCCTTCCCGCCACCGACATCGAGCTCCTCGAAGCGCTGTCGACGCACCACGACCTACATCTGTGGCTGCCACACCCCAGCGACGACCTGTGGCGGAACCTCACCGACGCTCACGACCGCGTGCCGCGCACCCAGGACCCCAGCCGCCACCACGCCCACCATCCGCTGCTCGACACCCTCGGCCGCGACCTGCGCGAGCTGCAACGCAGCCTCCCAAAAGGCGACACCGACGAATTCATCGGTGCTGCAATGCGTCCCGATTCCCTGTTGGGCTGGCTGCAATCCGACATCTGCGCCAACGAGGTCCGGCCCAAAGGACGCATGCACACCGCAGCGGACCGCTCGGTGCAGGTGCACAGCTGCCACGGCGCCGCTCGTCAGATCGATGTGCTCCGTGAGGTGTTGCTCGGCCTGCTGCAGGACGACCCCACGCTCGAACCCCGCGACATCCTCGTCATGTGCCCCGACATCGAGACCTACGCGCCGCTGATCGTCGCCGCGTTCGGCCTCGGCGACATCGTCGGCGACATCCACCCGGCGCATCACTTGCGCGTCCGGCTCGCCGACCGGTCGTTGACCCAAACAAATCCCCTATTCGCCGTCGCCGCACAGATTCTCGACATCGCTGGCAGCCGGGGCACCGCCAGCCAGGTGCTCGACCTGGCGGAGGCGGGGCCCGTGCGCGCGTGCTTCGGGTTCACCGACGACGACCTCCAGACGATCTCGGCGTGGGTGCGCCAATCCGGCATCCGATGGGGCTTCGACGCGCCACAGCGAGGGCCGTTCGGACTGGACAAGTTCCTGCACAACACGTGGCGATTCGGGATCGACCGCATTCTCACCGGCGTCGCGATGTCCGACGACTCACAGGCATGGCTCGGCCACGCCCTGCCCCTCGACGACGTCGGCAGCAACAAGGTCGAATTGGCCGGCCGGTTCGCCGAGTTCATCGCAAGGCTCACGACCGCCTTCGAACGTCTCGCAGGCCCGCATTCATTGTCCGAGTGGATGACGGCGCTGCGCGAGGGTGTCGCGTCGCTCACCACAGTCGACGAGGGACAGGAATGGCAGTCGGCTCAGCTGCAACGCGAATTCTCAAAGATCCTGCAGCAGGCTCGATCTCGTGCGGACACCGAGCTACGGCTCGCCGATATCCGCGCATTGCTCGCCGACCATCTCTCCGGTCGGCCCACCCGGGCGAACTTCCGCACCGGGACGCTGACCGTATGCACCATGGTGCCGATGCGTTCGGTGCCTCACCGGGTCGTGTGCCTGGTCGGCCTCGACGACGGCGTGTTCCCGCGGCTGGACCTCGTCGACGGCGACGACGCGCTGGACCGCCTGCCCATGACTGGGGAGCGCGACATCCGCTCCGAGGACCGCCAGCTGCTGCTCGACGCGGTCTGCGCGGCCACCGAGACACTCGTCGTCACCTACAACGGCACCGACGAACACTCCGGCCATCACCGACCCGCGGCCGTGCCGCTGCTTGAACTGCTCGACGCGCTGGATGCGACCACCGACGATCCGATCCGTAAACGCATAGTCACCGAACATCCGTTGCAGCCGTTCGACATCAAGAACGTCGAGCGCGGAAAGCTCATCCCCGGTGAGCCGTTCACCTTCGATCCAACAGCCCTGCGCGCCGCGCGCGCGGCTGTAGGCGAGCGGTCCGCACCGACAGCGTTCTTCTCCGACCCGCTGCCCGCATCGCCCACCGGTGACGTCTCGCTCGATGACCTGCTGGGGTTCTTCAAGCATCCGGTGCGGGGATTCTTCCGCGAGCTCGACTACACGCTGCCGTGGGAGGTGGAGGCCGTCGAGGATGCGATGCCCGTCGAGATCACCGCGCTGCAGGAATGGGAGGTCGGCGACCGGCTGCTGACAGACCTGATGCGTGGCACCGACCTTGAATTCGCCACCGGCGCGGAATGGCGCCGCGGCACGTTGCCGCCCGGCAGGCTCGGCTGGCGCAAGGCGCTGGCCATCAGCGATTGCGCGGCCGACCTGGCGATGGCGGCATTGCGCCCCCGCGGCGCGCACCGCGCGACGGGCCACGACATCGACGTCGACCTCGGCAGCCGTCGCGTCACCGGAACCGTGATGCCCGTCTACGGCGATCGAATCATCTCGGTGACGTACTCGCGACTGGCGGCCAAACAAATTCTCCAGTCATGGATTTCGCTTGTGGCCCTAAAAGCGCAGATGCCCGACCGCGAGTGGGCGGCGTTCTGCGTCGGCCGAGACGCGCAAGCGGTGATCAAGGTGCGGATGTTCCGCCCGCCTGCCGAGCCGACGACGGTGCTGCGTGACCTGGTGGCCATCTTCGACGCCGGGCGACGCGAACCGCTGCCGTTGCCGCTGAAGACGTCGTACGCGTGGGCGCAGAAGCGTCACGAGGGCCGCGAACCCAGGTGGTTTGCGAACAGCAAGTGGGAAAGTCCGCGCAACATGGCCATCAGCGAGGACGCCGACAAGGCGCACGTCGAGGTGTGGGGTTCGAGAGCCCCGTTGACGAAGTTGCTTGCCGCGCAGCCTCACCCCGGTGAAGAGTTCGATGGCGAAGACACCCGGTTGGGCGCGCTCGCCGCTCGGCTGTGGCTTCCGGTGTTCGACGCCGAGGAACAGGTGTAGCGGTGAAACCCTTTGACTTAACCGGCCCGCTGCCGAAATCGCGCGCCACGACGGTGCTGGAGGCGAGCGCCGGGACGGGAAAGACGTTCGCGCTCGCGGGCCTGGTGACGCGCTACGTCGCGGAGGGCGTCGCGACGCTCGACCAGATGCTGCTCATCACGTTCAGCCGCGCCGCCAGCCGCGAACTGCGCGAGCGAGTCCGAGGTCAGCTCGTCGACGCTGTCGCGGCCCTGGAGGGCAGGCCGGTGCGACGCAGCGATCTCGTCGAGCGTCTATTGGACGCCTTACCCGCAGAGCTCGACGAACGGCGGCATCGGTTGCGAGATGCGTTGGCCGGATTCGACGCGGCGACCATCGCCACCACACACGAGTTCTGCGGGCTGGTCTTGAAATCGCTTGGTGTGGCCGGGGATACCGATGCCGGTGTACAACTGGTCGAAAGCCTCGACGACCTGGTGACCGAGATCGTCGGCGACATCTATCTCTGCGACTTCGGCCAACAGCCAGACGATCCGCCGTTGAGCTACCAGGACGCTTTGGCGCTGGCACGCAAAGTCGTCGGCGATCCCTGCGCGAAGCTGCGGCCGGAGAACCCAGAGCCCGGGACTGAGGCGGCGGCGCGGCTGGCCTTCGCCAACAAGGTGCTCGACGAACTCGACCACCGCAAACGTCGGCTCGGCATTCTGCACTTCGACGATCTGTTGAGCCGGTTGGCGAAAGCCCTTGAGGGTGACGAGTCCCCCGCGCGGGAACGCATGTCGCAGCGGTGGCCGATCGTCATGGTCGACGAGTTCCAGGACACCGACCCGGTGCAGTGGCAGGTCATCTCGCACGCATTCGGCGGACGGTCGGCGGTCATTCTGATCGGCGACCCGAAGCAGGCGATCTACGCGTTCCGTGGCGGCGACATCTTCACGTATCTGCAGGCCGCGAAAACCGCTGATACGCAACAGACTCTGGAGATCAACTGGCGCACCGACGCGGTTCTGGTCGACCGGCTGCAGACGGTCTTGCAGGATGCCGCACTGGGCCACCCCGACATCGTTGTCCGTGACATCAGGGCCCACCACGAGGGCCACCGCCTGGCCGGCGCGCCCCACAACGACCCGTTTCGGCTGCGGGTGGTCGACCGCGAACGATTCGGGGTGGACGACGACCGGGTCATCCCGATCGCCCAACTGCGCGCCCATATCTCGAAAGATCTAGCCGCCGACGTAGCGGAGCTTCTCGACAGTGGAGCGACGTTCAACGGTCGGGAACTGACGGCGGGCGACATCGCGGTCATCGTCGAGAGAGGTGACGATGCCAGGCCATGCCGAGATGCCTTGGCGGCCATGGGCGTTCCGGTGATCTATCACGGCGACACCGACGTGTTCGAGTCCGACGCAGCCGAACACTGGTTGCGGCTGCTCGAAGCGTTCGACCAACCGCACCGCAGCGGACTGGTGCGATCGGCCGCGGCGACGCCGTTCTTCGGGATGACGGCCGACGACCTCGCCGCCGGCGGAGAGAAACTGACCGAGCAGCTGACCGAGACCGTCCGGCGGTGGTCGGATCAGGCGCGCGAACGCGGAATCGCCGCGGTGTTCGAGGCCGCGCAGGTCGCGGGCATGGGCGAGCGCCTGCTGAGCCTCAGCGGCGGCGAGCGGGCGATGACCGACCTCGCGCACGTCGCACAACTGCTGCACGACGTGGCCCACCGCGAGCGGTTCAGCCTGCCGGCGCTGCGGGATTGGCTGCGCCGCCAGCGCGACGAACGCAACGGCCCACCGGAACGCAACCGACGACTGGACAGCGACGCCAAGGCGGTCCAGATCATGACGGTGTGGGGCAGCAAGGGGCTGCAATTCCCGGTCGTGTACCTGCCCTTTGCGTTCAACCGGCACGTCTGGATCGACGACATCCCGCTGTACCACGACGACGCCGACGTCCGGTGCCTGTATATCGGCGGCAAGGACAATCGCGGTGATATCGACGAGTTCAGCCGGATCGAGGGCGCCCGCAACGATATTCGCCTGACGTATGTCGCGCTGACGCGGGCGGAGTCGCAGGTGGTCGCGTGGTGGGCACCGGCGGACGGCGAACGCAACGGCGGCCTGTCGCGGCTGATGCGCGGGCGTCGCGCCGGCGAGATAACCGTGCCGGACCGCTGCGACCCGCGCACGATCCCCGACGACGACGCGCTGGCGTGCTTCCGGGAGTGGGAGCTGCGCGGCGGACCGACGGTCGAGGCCGCGACAATCACCCGTGCGGTGACCCCGCAACGGCCCGCGCCGCCATCGGATCTCGGGGCGCGCCATTTCCACCGCGACATCGACACCTCGTGGCGGCGCACGTCGTACTCGGCATTGATCCGCAGCGCCGACACACCTAGCGTCGGCAGCGAGCCAGAGGTCATCGAGCTGGACGACGAGGTCGGCGACGTGCCGGTGGCCAAGCCGCCGACGGGCGCGGAGGTGCCGTCGCCGATGGCCGAGCTACCCACCGGAGCGAAGTTCGGCACGTTGGTGCACGCAGTGCTGGAGACGGCCGATCCGCTCGCCGACGACCTTGCGGCCGAGCTGGAGGCGCGGATCGACGAGCACTCGGCGTGGTGGCCGGTCGATGTGCCCGCAGCGGAGTTGGCGGCGGCGATGGTGCCCATGCATGACACTCCCCTTGGCCCGCTGGCGGATGGGTTGACACTGCGTCAGATCGGATTGCCGGATCGATTGCGCGAGTTGGACTTCGAGTTGCCGCTGGCCGGTGGCGATCTACGGGCGGCAGCGCCGGATATCCAACTGGCCGATGTCGGTGCGATGGTACGGGCGCATCTGCCGGCCGACGATCCGCTGGCGTCGTACGCGGACCGGTTGGAAGGCGCTGCGCTGGGCGGGCAGTCGTTGCGGGGATACCTCAGCGGGTCGGTCGACGCGGTGCTGAGGATCAACGGCCGATACGTGGTGGTGGATTTCAAGACGAACTGGCTGGGCGACTCCGATCGGCCGCTGACCGCCGCGGACTACGACCGGCCGCGGATGGCCGAGGCGATGCTGCACTCGGATTATCCGCTGCAGGCGCTGCTGTACAACGTTGTACTGCATCGCTTTCTGCGGTGGCGGCAGCCTGGCTACGACCCAAACCAACACTTGGGCGGGGTGCTGTATCTGTTCCTGCGCGGGATGTGCGGACCAGAGACTCCGGTGGTCGACGGGCACCCGGCCGGGGTGTTCAGTTGGCAGCCACCGGCGTCGTTGGCGGTCGAGTTGTCCAATCTGCTCGACGCGGGGAGGACGGCGGCATGACACTGGCGGTCAGTGAGAACTTCGAGCATGCCGATGTACATGTGGCGCAACGGCTGTCGTCTCTGGCGGAGGAGACCGACGAACGCGTGACGTTGGCGGTGTCGCTGTTGGTGCGGGCGCTGCGCGGGGGTTCGGTGTGTGTCGACCTGGGCTCGGACGAGTGGTTGGCCGCCGTTGAAAACAGTCGGCTCGCAGGTTCACCGCCGGTGCTGCGGGTCCACGAGGGGCTGCTGTACTTCGATCGGTATTGGCGCGAGGAACAACAGGTCGCCGGTGATCTGCTGACCATGCTGCCGACGAGGGTGTCGGAGGCGATGCCGGACGTCGGCCGCTTGTTCCCGCCGGGGTTCGAGGAACAGCGGGCGGCCGCGGAAATCGCGCTGTCGCAAGGGTTGACGGTGCTGACAGGTGGGCCGGGGACGGGTAAGACGACGACGGTCGCGCGATTGTTGGCGTTGTTCGCCGAGCAGGCGGAGTTGGCCGGACATCCGCGAGTGCGAATCGCCTTGGCGGCGCCGACGGGCAAGGCGGCGGCGCGGTTGCAGGAGGCGGTGCAGCTGGAGGTCGACCGGCTGGATGCTTCGGACCAACAGCGGCTTCAGGGTTTTCAGGCGACCACGCTGCATCGGCTGCTGGGGTGGCGGCCGGAGACGTCGTCGCGGTTCCGGCACCATCGCGGGAACCGGTTGCCCCATGACGTCATCGTGGTCGACGAGACGTCGATGGTGTCGCTGACGATGATGGCGCGGCTGTTGGAGGCGGTGCGCCCGGAGACGCGGCTGGTGCTGGTCGGCGACCCCGACCAGTTGGCGTCGGTGGAGGCGGGCGCAGTGTTGGCGGACGTGGTCGAGGGGTTGACGAACCGCAAAGACGCACAAATCGCGGCGCTGCAGACGTCGCACCGCTTCGGCGAGTCGATCGGCGAGTTGGCCACCGCGATCCGGGTCGGCGACGCGGACCGGGCCGTCGAGGTGCTGAGTGCCGGCGGCGAGCACATCGAGTGGATCGACGCGGACGATCCGCGCGAGAAGTTGCGCAAAGTGCTTGTGCACCACGCTGTTACGTTGCGGACGGCGGCGATCCTAGGTGATGAGGACGCTGCGCTCAAGGTGCTGGACGAGCATCGGTTGCTGTGCGCGCACCGACACGGGCCGTACGGAGTGCAGCACTGGAACCGGCAGGTCGAGCGGTGGCTGACGGAAGAGACCGGCGACCCGATCTGGTCGGCGTGGTACGCGGGCCGACCGGTGCTGGTGACGGCCAACGACTACGGGCTGAGCGTGTACAACGGCGACACGGGTGTGACGGTCGCGCGGGACGGCGCGCTGAGAGCGGTCATTGGAAGCGCAGGCGAGACGCTGACGTTCGCGACGAGCCGGCTCGCGGATGTGGAGACCATGCACGCGATGACCATCCACAAGAGCCAGGGCAGCCAGGCCGATGAGGTGACGGTGCTGCTGCCCCAAGAGGATTCGCGGCTGCTCACGCGAGAGCTGTTCTACACGGCGGTGACGCGGGCGAAGGAAAGGGTCCGCGTGGTGGGATCGACGGCGGCCTTGCGAGCTGCGATCGAGCGTCGAGCGGTACGCGCGTCAGGGTTGGCGCAGCGGCTGCGTGCTTAGCAGGGCCGTCAACCACTATGCGAGTGCCTGGTTGCATGTGACGTCAACTCTGTGACGACGGACCGGCCCTTGCCGCGGGGCGATTGCGCTGCTGCCACCAAGAGAGTGTTGACGGCTTCGACGATCCCCGTTGCGATCTCGTCGACCCGGGGGACGTTGTCGGGACAGGCGCACAGGCACAGATCCATCACATCGGCGTGTGAGGTGACCGAGATGTGCAAGCCGCAGCCGTCCACCAGCGGCTCAGCGATGTGCATACCGATGACCTCTGCGCCGGCGCAGTACGCACGTGCTGGCCCGCCGGATGTAAACGACACACTCCCGTCGTAACTCGGAGCGCGCCGTCGAGACAGGCCCAGTTCGGTGCAGACCCTCATTCCCGCTTGCGCGATCAAAGGCGGGAGCAGCGAGAGGGCGTCCGCGGGATCTGTTGTCCGATCGGTCTTTTCATGGCAGAAGTCGTGGGCTATGTTCAACCGCTCCGCGGCTGTGTAGAGGTTGGTGAGCACCTGCACCGGATCGGCGAGCTGGACCGGTACGCGAACCTGGCCCGTTGTCAACGATTTTCCCGCCTCGGCCGCATCGCCAGCTGGTAACGACAACGGGACATTCATCACCAAAGGATCGTCGGGGATCACGTCGTAACGCTGCATCCAGGCACGCATTGACATAGCGCAGGCGGCGAGGAAAACATTGGCTGTACTACCCCCGAACGCGTTCCTGACCGTCTTCACGTCGGTCAACGGGATCGAGGCGAACGCCATCGACCGCCGCTTGGTCAGTGGTGCGTTGAACACGGTGTGCGGCACCGGTCCGCTCATCGACGAAGTGGCGTGCGAATCCACCGGCGGCCCCGGCGTTTCGCGCGGTCGACGGAGCAACGATTGCATCACGCCCGTCACGGCTTCGGCCACCAGCCGAACGCCTACGATGTGGTTCTCTATGATCTCGCTCACTGTGTCCGTGACGAGCTCGCCCAGTGAGGGCACAGACCCGAGGCTGGTCTCCATCCGCAGCGTGTCTGCCGAGTCGTTCGGCCCGCTGGTCAGCATGTGCTTCCACAAAGAGGCGACGCCGTAGCCTCCGTCGGTCAGTACCGGCGACATTTTCACCGCCAGCGCCCAGCGGCCTCCCGCCAGACCATCGATGGTCCACGCTTTCCACAACGATCGTCGCCAATCCTGTGGTTCAGCGCTCAGTAGCGTGACCAGATCGGCCAACTCGCGACATCCCCCAGGCGCGGCCACCGACGCGCGCTGGATGTTTCGCGTGGCGTCGTAGTCGTCGATCTCGGCCCAGACCGGCTGGCCCATGCCCAGCGGCTTGCTCACCAGCCGGCTGCGGAAGCGCGCCAACTCTGGCAGCGACGAGGCGACAAGCCGATGTAGTCGGGCATGGCTGAGGTGATCGCATGCCTCGAGGATGATCACGACGACCGTATGCGCAGGCGGAGTCGAGGTTTGAGTGCGCAGTGCCATCGCGTCAGCGGCGGAGAGCCGGGTGACCATTAGCTACTCGGGTCTTGAGATCGATGCTTGGGCATCCATGTCGTCATGGCCAAAGTCGTTGAACGACTTGAAAGCTGGTTCGCTATTGGGCATTTGGGGTTCCCTACTTTTCGGTCGTGAAGTGTGGGGTTACTGTCGAGGAAGCCACGCGCTCAGTTTGAGAGCAGCGTGTCGACACTGGACGCGTTGTCGGTGACCGCGGCGGCCATCACGATGGTGTGTGCACGGTCGGGTTCGGTGTGCACCGGCACGACCAGCAAGACGACATTGTTGCCGTAAGCGTCGAGAACTCCCAGCGTGTTGTGCGGCTGGCGGTGGTAGCCGTCGAGTCTGACGATTCGCCCGCCAATCGGAACCCGCCGTGGCGCCTTCGCCCACTCGGCCAGGTTGTACGTCACGCGAGCAACGGCGCCGAGGCGTTCCGAGAGCACCGCGAGCAGATCAGGAAGCTCTGTCGGTAGGTCATCGCCGCGCGGCCACCATGCCCCGTCGACATACCCAGTCATGGGTGCTTTGCGCTTCAATCGCAGCCGCGGTGACCGACGGAGGTTGGAAATGGCACGTTTTTCTCGAAGTGCCATGGGCACAATCCCGTCTGAGCCTCGCCGGGGGCCCAATTCACTCGAATCGGCGATGACACAATCTCAGATGGTCGCGTGCGATATACCGCCGATGTGACCCACTGTACACCCGCAGGCTCGCGCAGCGGAGGAGGCTGCCGGCGGCGCGGAAAGTTGTTGAGCCGTTTGTGGATTCGAAACGTCGGACCGAGATTGAAGGCGCTCCAACGCTAAGTCGTGTGGTAACCGCTGCCGGCGCTGTATCTGCTTGACGAGCAGCAGACTTCCCCGTGGCGAACCCGCCGGGCGTGTTGCAATCGAGCCCAACGTCCGGCCGACGCGGTATGGTCGTACCGGGTTGGCTCCCACAGCCCCACGGAAACGTCACGGCGGCGATCCGAATTCCCCGCCGAGCGGGTGTGAACTCCGACGTCAGCCGATGTTTCACGGTTGCGCATATGGGGTGGAGTTTCGTGCCAACTGAGGCAATTCCAATAGCGATCGGCCACGGCGCGCTGCCGTGGTCGGACCCGCAAGAGCCTGTACAGTCGGAGCGTCTGACACGCTCGGCTCCTCGCTCCACCCGGAGCGCCGGATCATCTGGGGTGAATACGAGAGGCTCCGCTGCACCCACCGTCTGCCCCGGCAGGGGCAGGCTGTCGTACCTCAGCGGCTCCACCAGTGCACAACACATTCGCGGCGCCATCACGCCGGAGCCAAAGGGATTGTCGTGAGCCAGTTTACCGAGACGATGTATTTCAACGCCCGGTGCAGCTTGAAAGGCATGGTCACCGGCGAACCCGGCGAACCGGTTAGGCACACCTGGGCCGACGTGCACCAGCGGGCCCGTCACATTGCAGGTGGACTGGCAAACTCCGCCGTTGGACATGGCGACGCGGTGGCGGTGCTGGCCGGCGCCCCGGTCGAGATCGCCCCGACTGCGCAAGGCATTTGGATGCGCGGCGCGAGTCTGACCATGCTGCACCAACCCACGCCGCGCACCGATCTGCTGCGCTGGGCCGAGGAAACCACCGCTGTCATCGACATGATCGAGGCCGCTGCGGTTGTTGTGTCGGATCCATTCATGCCCGCCGCTCCCCTCCTGGCTGAGCGGGGCATTCGGGTGCTGATCGTCCAAGACCTGCTGGGCGGTCGATCGATCGATCCCGTCGACACCGACGACGACGACATCGCGCTCATGCAACTGACGTCCGGATCGACCGGTTCTCCCAAGGCTGTTCAGATCACCCACCGCAACTTCGTCGCCAACGCCGAAGCGATGATCGTCGGCTGCAACTTCGACGTCGACACCGACGTCATCGTGAGCTGGCTGCCGTGCTTCCACGACATGGGCATGACGGGCTATCTCACCGTGCCGATGTACTACGGCGGCGAGCTCGTCAAGATCACTCCGATGGACTTCCTACGCGATACGTTGTTGTGGGCCAGGTTGATTGACAAATACAAGGGCACCATGACGGCCGCGCCGAACTTTGCCTACAACTTGTTCGCCAAGCGATTGCGCAGGCAGGCCACGCCCGGCGAGTTCGACTTGTCGTCGCTGCGGTGGGCGTTGTCTGGCGCCGAACAGGTCGACCCCCTCGACGTCGAGGATCTGTGCGACGCCGGCAAGCCGTTCGGGCTGCGGCCCGAAGCGATCATTCCGGCCTACGGCATGGCCGAGACGACGGTCGCGGTGTCGTTCTCCGAGTGCGACGGCGGCATGGTCGTCGACGAGGTGGACGCTGACCTGCTGGCAATCCTGCACCGCGCCGTTCCGGCGAACAAAGGACACACCCGGCGGCTGGTATCGCTGGGCCGGCCGCTGGACGGCCTGGAGTTGCGCGTCATCGACGAGGACGGCAGTGTGCTGCCGCCGCGCGGCGTCGGCGTCATCGAGGTGCGCGGTGAACCTGTGACAAGGGGCTACACCACAGCGGCCGGGTTCCTCCCCGCGCAGGACGAGCTGGGCTGGTACGACACCGGCGACCTGGGCTATCTCACCGAAACCGGCAACGTGGTGGTGTGCGGCCGGCTCAAGGACGTGATCATCATGGCCGGCCGCAACATCTACCCGACAGACATCGAGCGCGCCGCCTCCCGCGTCGCGGGGGTACGGCCGGGCTGTGCGGTGGCGGTGCGGCTGGAGGCCGGGCACTCGCGCGAGACGTTCGCCGTGGCGGTGGAATCCAAGGAGTATGGGGACCCGGCCGAGGTGCGCCGCATCCAGCATCAGGTCGCACACGAGGTGTTCGCCGAGGTCGATGTGCGGCCGCGCAATGTGGTGGTGCTCCAGCCGGGCATGATCCCCAAGACGCCGTCGGGGAAGCTGCGGCGCGCCCACGCCATGGCGCTGGTGAATTGACGTGATCACATCGTGTGGCGAGTAACTTATCGCTCAGGATGGCCGATTACGACGCACAGCCCGGTCGCCCGAACCCGGCGGCCGACCTGCCCCGCGCGCAAGTGGAGGCCGACGAGATCGACCTGTACGCCGGGCTGAAAGGGGTGGCCGGGCTGGTGGCCGGCGCGCGCGGGATGATCGATCTGCTCGGCGACGTGGCAGCGTTCGCGGCGCAAGCCATCCCCGGCGTCGACGGTGTCGGCGTCGCCCTTGTCCAGCCGCACGACCACGCGCCACGCGTTCAAACATGGGCTGCCACAGCGGTATTCGTGCACGAGATCGAGAACGTCCAGTTTGAGGAGCTTCATGAGGGGCCGTGCATCACGTGTATGGAGTCGCGCCGGCCGTGCGTCAGTGGATCGCTGGGCAGTGACCGGCGGTGGCCGCACTTCGCCGGCCGGGTGGCGCGCATGGCGGTTCATTCGGCGCTGTCACTGCCGCTGACGGTGGGCGATGAGGTGATCGGCTCGATCAACGCCTATGCCCGCAGCCGCGACGCGTTCGGCGAGCACGCCGTGCAGTTGGGTGCACAGTTCGCCGGGCCCGCGGCGGTGTCCGTGTACAACGCGCAGCTCCTGGCGGCGACGCAGGAGCGGACGAAAGCGCTGCAGCGTGCTCTCGACAGTCGGGCGGTGATCGATCAGGCGATCGGAATCATTCGCAGCCGGTCGGGCGTCAGCGCGGAGGTGGCGTTCGATCGGCTCACCCGGCTGAGCCAGGCGGAGAACATCAAGCTGTACCTCGTCGCCGAGCGCATGGTGGAGGAAGCGGTGCGGCGGGCACGAGCGCGGCATAGCCCCTAGGGCCGGGCAGAGTCGAATTCGGCGATGGCCGCGAGCAGCGGCGGGCGGGCCTGCCGATCGGTCATGAGCTGCCGGGCCACGTCGGTCAAATGGTCGCCATGGGTGTGCGCGTAGCTGCGCAGTAGCTGGAAAGCCTCCTCGACGGAAATGTCGAGGCGCTCCCGCAGGAAGCCTTTGGCCTGTTCGACGTGGACGCGGTTGGTCAGCGCGTTGCGCAGCTGCTGCATCACGGTCGAGGGCGTCGGCGGGTGTTCCTGCAGTATCGCTACGGACGCGATGTGGGCGAGAGTTTGGCCGACGAGGAGATCGGCGTCGGTGAGTGCGCCGGGCCGGGCGCCGAACAAGCCGAGCGCGCCAAGGACGATGCCGGCGGCGCGCATGGGCACGGCGTGTACGGAGGCGAAGCCGGCGTCGAGCGCGGCAGGGACGAACCGCGGCCAGCGGTCGGCTTCGGCGTTGAGGTCGGCGACGGAGACCGGCTCGCCGCTGAAATAGCAGTCCACACAAGGACCTTCGTCGGACTGCAGTTGGAAGAGCTCCAAGTTGCGGGTTTCCTCGGTGGTGGCCGCGAGCACACGGAGCTGCTCGAGCGGATCGGCGAGCAAGAGTCCTGCCGATTCGACGTCGAGCAGCCGGGCGCAGCGCTCGGTGAGGTCGGTCAGCAGATCCACGACGTCGAAGTCGTCGAGCAGCCTGTCGACGAGCGATACGACGGCGTCCAGTACACGGGCTTCACGAGGGATTTCGGTCACCTCGCTCTCCTTCCTTGGTTGCGAAAGGCCTGCATCAATCGGTGTCCAGAGTCAGGCGTCGGTCGAGGATGTCGCGGGCGACGTCGGTCGAGCTGCGGCCGGTGGCGTAGGCATGGGCGCGGAGACGCACCAGGGCCTCGGCGGGTTCGACGTCGAGTTGGGCGACCAGCATGCCGGTGGCCTGGCTGACCTCGGCGCGGGATAACGCGTGAAGTTCGGCCCAGGCGTTGCTCTCCGGGTCGTTGACGGCGGCTAGGAGGTCATCGTTCATGAGATCGAGCAAGGGGGCGCTGGCGAGTTCGGCGGCGCCGATGGCGCCGGCGAGATGGTCCCCTGCGAGGTCGCCCGGTTGGGCGCGGAAGAAGTCGAGGGCGCCGACATGTTCACCGGCGACGAGGACTGGCATGGCGAACACGCCGCGGATCTGGTGGGAGAGCATGGCGGGGCCGTAGATGGGCCAGCGGGCGTCGATGGTGTCGGCAAGGTCGGCGACGAGGATCGGAGTCCTGAGCGTGATGGAATCCAGGCAGGGGCCCTCGCCGAGGGTGAACTGGAGCTCGTCGTACATGCGCGCGGGCGCCCCGCTGGATCCGAGGGTTCCGCTGTTGGCGCCGTCGAAGACGAGGGAGATGGCCGCCGCGTCGATGTCGAAGAGCATCACGCACGCCTCACACAGCCGGTCGGCGGCGTCTACCCCTCGCCGACCGTCGACAGCGGCGAGGAGCTGGTCGTGGATCGCCACATCTAACCGAACAGGGGCCGGGCGTTAGCGGTGCCCGGGGGTCGTGGTGGCGCGGTCATACTTCCAGACTCCTCCAGTGGGCGGGGTATTGCGAGGGCGGGGTCGGCATCGCGGCACGGTGATTCGCTCGGGAATGTCCTGCCAACGCGCGTTGTCAATTCCTCACACAGACGTCGATTCGCGTCCTCACACAGACGTCGATTCGCGCTTGGGCTTGCTATCGTACGAGATGTTGGCCAAACAGCCAGGTCGGGTGAATACAGCCGCTCTCAGCCGTTGTCTTCCACAAGCGTTAGCTCGCGCCGACCGATTCGGTGACATCCGCTCGTCGGGGGATCACCAGTGAACGAACCTAGCGATCCACCAGCCGGGCATCATGGCGGGCAGTACCTTCGCGGCCGAACGGCGGACCGGCGACGCAATCGCGCGGCCCGAACACGCGAGGAATTCCTACAACAGCTTCCGGCCCGGCTATTGATCGACCGGCTGTCCACGCCGATGCTCGCGATCGGACTCGACGGCGTCGTCGTGTACGCCACCGCGGCCTGCCAGCAGCTGCTCGGCTACCGGAACGGGACGCGCCTTACCGGGCAGTCGCTGCCCGAACTCCTGGTGGGGCATTCCGACACGACGCCCGAAGACTGCATCACGCTGCTGCGCGTCCCGAAGACGATCGTGAAATGGCAGCACACCGACGGCTACCCCGTCTCCACCGTCGTGTCCAGCACGATCCTTCTCCGCGCAACCGACCCGCTGATGATGGTCAGCCTCACTGACGTCACAGAGTGGACGTGGGCCGCGAGCCCTCGCGACTAGGCCTCGACGAGCCGAGGCGGGCTTCCGCTGGCGAGGCGTCGATCAGGTCAGGACAGGGCGCTGCCATTTCGCCACTCGTTCCACGGCACGCTCCAGTCGCCGTTCTGCTTCAGCTGCAACGGCGGGCCGCCGGTGTTGCGCACCTCGACGACGTCGCCGGGCACGGAGAAACCGTAGAACCATTCGGCGTTCTCGCCGTTGAGGTTAAGGCAGCCGTGGCTCGTGTCGGTATTGCCTTGGGCCCACACCGTCGCGTTGAGCTGGTGCAGGTAGATGCCGTCGCTGCTGATGCGGGTGGCGTAGGGAATGGTCTCGCGGTACCCGAGGCGGGAGTTGATCGGCAGCCCGAAGGTCGAGGAGTCCATGATCACCGGGTTGGCCTTGTCCATCACGGTGTAGACACCCGGCGGGGTCCAGAAGCTGAGTGTGGTGCCACCGATGGTTTCGGTGCCGCCCATGCCCATCGAGGTCGGCATGGTGCGGACCAGCTTGCCGTTGTCGAAGACGCTGACTTGTTTGGTGGTGTCGTCGGCGATGGAGACGTGCGAGTCGCCGATCTTGAACGACAGGTGCTCGTCCTCTTGGCCGTAGAGCCCGTCGCCAAGCGGCGTGCCGTAGAGGTTGGCGGCGACGGTGACGGATGTGCCTGGTGCGTAATACTTTTCGGGCCGCCAGTGCGCGGTCTGGTCGTCGAGCCAGTCCCACGAGCCGGGAACCGGTGGGTTGGTGGTGACGACGAGGTGACGTTCGGCGTTGGCCTTGTTGTCGATGGGTTCGTCGAACTTGGCGACGACCACCATGCCGACGCCGTATGTCGCGCCGTCCTGCAGTAGGCCTCCGGCGGTCGTTTCGAGATAGACCTCGGTCTGGTTGCCGGGGGTGAGGGTGGTGAAGCTGGACGTCTGCCGGGACGGCATGCCGTTGGGCCCGCGAGCGGTAATGCTCATGGTGTAGGTGCGGCCGTAGCCGAGTTGAGTCGTCGGCTTCCACACCGTCCCGTCAGGGGTGAGCACGCCGGGGATCACCTTGCCGGAGTCGCTGCTCATCGTGACGCCGGTGATCGTGCCGGCGGTGGCAGTGACCAGTACGGGACCCGCGGGGCTGACGTGATCTGAGCCCGACGACGGTGCGGTCCACACCGCGGCAGGCTGCGGAGGCGCGGGCTGCGATGCCGCTTGCGGAACGGGGGCGGCGGTCAGCGTGTGGCAGTGGTCGGCGCAGTCGGGAGTGGTGGAGACGACGACGCCGCCGAGCACCGCAAGGACGGCGAATACGGCCGCAAGGCAGGCACCGCGAACACGGCGAGTAGACGTCAACTGTTCTCCGTTGTAGGTCGGCGAGGGCCGGGACGGATCAATATTAGACAGAGCGTCTTGGGGTCCGCGCAACTCGGCTGAGCTGTGCGGATTCGTAATCGTCTTGTTGCGGGGGCGAATTCAGTGCTTCACCCCGCCGTGTCCGCAGCCGTCCAGTCGTAGGGCAGGAACTTCCCGTCGAGGGTGACGACGACACGGTCGCCGGCCGGGTGCGGCTTCTTCTCGACGTTGACGCTGAAGTTGATCGCGCTCATGATGCCGTCGCCGAACTGCTCGTGGATGAGCTCCTTGATGGCGGGGCCATAGACCTGAAGGACTTCGTAGAAGCGGTAGATGGTCGGGTCGGTGGGCACCGCGGTGGGAAGACCGCCGCGCATGGGCACGGCGGCGAGCACCGGCACGACGGATTCGTCGAGGCCAAGGACGTCGACAAGCGCGCGACCCGCCTCGGCCGGGATCGGGTGCTGGCCGAGCAGGGCGGCGGTGGTCCAGACGACGGGCTTGCCGATGGCGTCCGCGAGTTGCTGCCAGCTCAGGCCCTTGGCTAGCCGGGCGGCGATGATCTGCTGCGTGATCTCGTTTCGAGTCATGCAGCCATCATCGGCGCACCAGGCGGTCGGCGCGCACCAGATACAGCTGCCGTAGCGCTAGGGGCGTGTACCACCCTCGGGAGGGCCGGGAATCCAAGTCAGGAGATCCTGAACCCCGTCGTTGTAGACGACGCTGTTCGGCACGTCGCCCACGACGTCGAAGTAGAGCTTGCCGGGGATCCCGCCGCCGATGACGCGGTAGTTGGCCCCGCTCTCAGCGCGGGCGTTGAACATCCAGACCATGGGCATCCCGCCCTGGGCGGTCACGGTTGCTTCATACAACTGGCCGTTGTGGGGCACCGCGTCGGAACTCGGATTCAGCCCGTCAACCGTGTAAGTGATTGTCGGGGCGCCGGTGACGGGATCGAGCAGGGTCTCCCCCTGGCCGAATGGCTTGATGTTGCTGGCCGCCGACGCCGTGCCGACAGCAACGCTGATCATGATCGCGGCGGCGGTCACAGGCGCCGCTAGTTTCTGGATCTTCATCACCGTGACTCCCCTCGTTCAGCCTGGTGTATACCGCAACCGGTACCCGCAGAACCGAGGTCGGAAACGCAATCCGCGCGCCGGTCGCTTCGGCGGTCTGCTGTATGAAAAGGGGTCGGCAGTTCGTCAGGCCGCCCGCGTACCGAGCGACAACTGGGCTAGCGCTTAGCGGCCACCCTCTCGCGCTGCGCGTTGTTCAGGAGTCTCGAAGGGGTTGACTTCCTCGGGAGCCGGGACGACCTCGGGGGCGGCGGGTCCAGCTTCAGGGGCCTCAGCGGGTGCGCCGCCGATGATCTCGGTTGACTCGCCTGTCACGTCCGGGGCACCACTGGAGATCGGCGTCGCTGAGACCCAAACAAGCAGATCCTGGACACCGTCGTTGTAGACGACGCTGTTCGGAGTGTCGCCCACGACGTCGAAGTAGAGCTTGCCGGGCGCTCCTCCGCCGATGACGCGGTAGTTCTGCCCGCTCTCAGCGCGGGCGTTGAACATCGGGGTTATGGGAATGCCCCCGTCGACTGTCACTTCTGCTTCGTACAACTGGCCGTTGTGGAACACGGCGTCCGAACTCGGATTCAGCCCGTGAACCGTATAAGTGATCATCGGGGCACCGGTAGCGGGATCGTTCAGTGACTCCGGCTGACCGAACGGCTTGATGTTGTTGGCCGCTGATGCGGGGATGACTGTGCCGGCAGCCATACCGATCGCGACCGCGGCGACCCCAACAGGTGCCGCTAGTTTCCGGATCCTCACGCTTGCTCCCCTCGTTTCGACGCTATCCACGAAGCGAAAACATACCCCGGCGACTCCGATTCAAAACGCAAAATGCTTCGACCTCGTCCGGTGTCAATGCAACCCGTCCGTCAGCGTCGTGACGGTGCGTCCGTTCGCAACGTCGGCTAGGGGCCCGGGCGCAGCTACGTTTGTCGGGTGGGATCTGCACCAGGCGCTCCCGCCGACCGGGAGATCGTCCTCACCGACGAGTTCCAACACGCGCTGGCGCTGCTGGCCGAAGGCGAGCACCTGTTCCTGACAGGGAAGGCGGGGACCGGTAAGTCGACGCTGATCCGCCGCTTCATGGCCGAGACCGACCGCAGCGTCGTGGTGGTCGCACCCACCGGCATCGCCGCGCTCAACGTCGACGGTTACACGATTCACCGGCTGTTCGGGTTCCGCGCGACGACGACGCTGCACGACGTGCGTCGTGGCGACTATCGGCCGGGACGGTTCACGAAAACCCTGGCGTCGCTGGACACGTTGATCGTCGATGAGGCGTCGATGGTGCGGGCGGACGTATTCGACATGGTGGGCGCGGCGCTGGAGCGGTTTGGGCCGTCGCCGGGTCAGCCGTTCGGCGGCGTGCAGATCGTGCTTGTTGGTGATCTGTACCAGTTGCCGCCAGTGGTCACCGAAGGTGAATCGGACTTCTTCTCGTCGACGTATGAGACGCCGTATTTCTTCTCCGCCAACAGTTTCCGGCGTGATGACTTCCCCACCGTGGCGTTGACGACGGTGTTTCGGCAGCTTGGTGACGATCGAATGACCGCCATTCTCAACGAGATTCGCGAAGGAGTGCTGCTGGGCCATGCCCAAGAACAGCTCGACGCCCGCACGAATCCCGACTTCGTACCGCCCGACGACGAATTCTGGCTGACGCTGGCGCCGACGAACCGGCTGGTGTCGGCGCGCAATCGTCAGCAGCTTGAGCGGCTGCCAGGTGACGAAGTCGTCCACCATGCGCAGGTATCAGGCGATCTGTCGCTGTTCGATCCGCCCGCCGACGACGTCCTGCGGTTCAAGGTAGGCGCGCAGATCATGATGCTCAACAACGACCAGGGTGGTCGCTGGGTCAACGGCACGATCGGCCGGATCGTCGATATCGACCAAGACCGCTACGGGCTCGTCGTCGCCGTCGAATTCCCCGACGGGGAGTGCGAGGAGGTCACCCCGTACACGTGGGAGGCGACGCGCCCGGTGGTTGACGGCGGGGCCCTGCGCCGTGAGGTGGTCGGAACGTTCATGCAGTTGCCGTTCAAGCTGGCGTGGGCGATCACGATCCACAAGAGCCAGGGCCAGACGCTGGACCGGTTGATCGTGGACCTGACGGGCGGGATGTTCTCGACCGGTCAGCTGTATGTCGCGCTCAGCCGGTGCACGTCGATGAACGGGCTGGTGCTGAAACGGACTGTGCTGCCGAAGGATTTGAAGGTTGACCGCCGGATCGCGCGGTTCCTACGGAGCGCGGTGCGCGATGATCGGGTCCGGCGGTATTGCGCGATCGCCATCCTCACGGTCGGCGAGGAGGGGCGGATGTCGCGGCCGCGGCCGGTGGAGTTGGCGGTGGCCTTTGACGACGGGACGGCGCTGTCCACGGTGGTCAATCCGCAGCGCGATTTGGCGGATGCTCGTGCGGCGTATGGGATCACGGTGTCCGACGTGCTGTTGGCACCGACGCTGCGGGAGGCCTGGGCGGTGATCGCGCCGATGCTGGCGGGATACACACCGGTCGGGTTCGGCATCGACGAGACGCTGGGCCTGATCGACTTCGAGTTGAAACGACTGGGCCATGTGACCGCAATGCCGTTGGGGCTACAAGTTTCTGGAGCTTCAGATACGGCGACTGCCGCGCTGGGGCGGGCACGAGCCGCACTGGACGCGCATGCCCGATCGGGCGTTGACGACGGCGGTGCGTCGCCATTCGACGAACCGGAACCATCTGAATCGGTATCGGGGCTGCTGGTCAGCCGCGATGACGATGCGCCGACGCCAGCGGCCGACCATCTGCCCGGCTTGTCGGCGATACTGCGGGTGAGCCGGGATGTCAGCGCGATCGTGTTGCGAGGAATGTCGGCCCGGCAAGTGCAGGGTCTTGCCGAGACGCCGTGGATCGCGGCGGCGCGACAATCGGTTGCCGATCAGTTATGCGCGGCGGCGTCCCGGGCAACGCTGACCGATGCGGTGGTGGAACGGCTGCAGGAGGCCGGCAAGCTGCTCGGCGTCGACATCGTCTCTGGTACTTGCGTAGTGGAGCGTCACGACATCGGCGCGGCCCTGGTTCCGGGAGCACGAATCTGTTTCACCGGCACGGCGCAGGACGCCAGCGGGCGGATCGTCGAGCGCGACGAGATGGAGCGGCTGGCGCAGAAAGCTGGTCTGGCGCCGGTCAAGTCGGTGACAAAGACACGGTGCGAGGTGCTGGTGACGGCGGAGGCGGGCAGTCAGTCCGGAAAGGCACGCAAGGCTCAGGAGTATGGGAAGCCGGTCTTTCCGGCGGACGAGTTCTTCGCGTGGCTCGCGGGCAAGGGGATCGTCGACGCGGCGGCGTCGAGGACGTAGCAATCGGCTTATCGAGGCGCATCATGGAAGTGTGCGGATCGGAGTTGGCGTTTCCACCGCGCCCGATCCACGGAAGGCCGCGGTGGAGGCCGCAGAGCACGCGCGCGACGAGCTTGCGGGCGAGGCGCCGTCGCTAGGTGTGCTGCTCGGATCACGAGCGCACACTGAGCGGGCTGTGGACGTTCTCGACGCGGTGCAAGTGATCGTCGAGCCGCCGGCGCTGATCGGTTGCGTGGCCCAGGCGATCGTTGCCGGCCGCCACGAGATCGAGGACGGGCCCGCCGTGGCGGTGTGGCTGGCGTCGGGTCTGGCCGCCGAGACGTTCTCGTTGGACTTCGTCCGCACCGGCTCGGGTGGTCTGCTCGCCGGGTACCGGTTCGACCGGACCACGCACGATCTCTATCTGCTGCTGCCGGATCCGTACACATTCCCGTCGAACGTGCTCGTCAAGCACCTCAACACCGACCTGCCGGGAACTGCGGTGGTGGGCGGCGTGGTGAGCGGTGGGCTGGGACCCCATGACACCCGGCTGTTCCGCGACCGCGACGTGCTCACCTCCGGCGCAGTCGGTGTGCGCCTGCCCGGCGCGCACTGTGTGCCGATCGTGTCGCAGGGCTGCCGGCCGATTGGCAATGCGTACATCGTCACCGGCGCGGACGGCCCAGTGATCACCGAGTTGGGCGGCCGACCGCCGGTGCAGCGTATGCGCGAGATCATTGAGGGGTTGCACCCCGACGAGCAGGAATTGGTCGGCCACGGTCTGCAGATTGGGATCGTCGTCGACGAGCACCTGGCGGCTCCGGGTCAGGGCGACTTCATGATCCGCGGGCTTCTCGGCGCCGACCCCTCGACCGGGGCGATCGAGATCGGCGAGGCTGTCGAAGTCGGCGCGACGGTGCAGTTCCAGGTGCGTGACGCGGCGGGGGCTGACAAGGACCTGCGGCTGGCCGTGGAGCGGACGAGGGCTCAGCTGTCCGGGCGTCCGGCCGGCGCGCTGTTGTTCACCTGCAACGGGCGTGGGCGACGGATGTTCGGGATCGCCGACCACGATGCGTCGACGATCGAGGACTTACTTGGCGGGATTCCGATGGCTGGTTTCTTCGCCGCCGGGGAGATCGGCCCGATCGCGGACCGCAACGCGTTGCATGGATTCACCGCGTCGATCGCGCTGTTTGTCGACGACACGGACTGAGCCTCTGCCTCGACGCTGGTGCGCCGGTGTGTGGGTCACGTCTGTAACACCAGTTGCAGTTGGCGGTGCACTATGCGAAATGCCCAGCTCGTAGCGACTTTTCAGCGACAGGCCGGTCGCCGTGTGACGGGAATCGTTGTCCCTCAAGGGTCGGCGCTGTTGGCAAGCCGTCCGCATTCCACGCGACGATGAGCGTCCACAATGAAGTCGTCCACACGAGAAGTCTGCGTCCAAGCTCAGCTCGCCGGACGCTGAGGCGGCGGCCCAGGCGGTGGACCGCCATTCGGCGATGTGCTGGCCGATTTCTCACCTACGCCGATGGTGAGTGCGATGGTCATGCCGCCGGCCGGATCGCCTGTCACGCTGGCGAGTTCGGCGTCCCAACCGTCGCCGAAGACGTTGTCGGAGCTCAGCGTCACCTGCGACATGTTCTGCACGCTGGCCGAGTAGCCCGCCTCGTACCCGAACACCGCGGTGCACGACTGCTCCGGCAGCGCGATTTGTGAAGTCAGCTGGGCGTTTTCGCCGGCGACGGCGGCTTCGAGCGAATCGAACACCTCGAAGTGGATGTGCGGCCACCGGCCGGCGTAGCAAGCGGGGAAGATCGACGTGAACGACACTCGGCCGTTCTGATCAGCGACCTGGACCCCGCGCAGGTAGTTCTGGTTCGCGGCGGCCTGACTGTACAACGAGTAATCGCCACCGCGGTCGCAGTGCCAGATGTACACCGCCATGCCGGTGCCAGCGGCGCAGTTGTTGGTGATGTCCTGCATTGTCAGGTCGATCGTGACGGGGACACCGTCGGCTGTGCCGGAGTAGGCGCCGAAGCTCGATCGGATGTCGCTGCGGACAACGCCCGACTCGATGAGAACGTTCGGCCCGTTCGACCCGTCACCGGGATAGGGGCCCGCGGTCTCGGCTGGCGCGGCGGTCAAGCAGCTGGCCGCATCGGCTGTGCTCTGGGTTGAGGTGCTCGCAGCGGAGGTGCCGTCGGTCTTGGTGGAGCCGCCGCCTGCGCAGGCCGCCACAAGAGCGGAGGCGCCCACGGCACCGGCGAGGTGGAACATCCGGCGGCGTACTGTTCCAGCGTGCAGGTCGACGTGATGACGGTTCCGCAGCCGTTGGACAAGGTCGGCGACCTCGCCCGGCGTACGCAGACCGCGGGCTTCTCCGGTCTGCTGTTCACCGAAACGGGTCGTACCGCGTATCTCAACGCGGCGGTGGCATCGCAGGCCGCGCCAGGACTGGAACTGTCGACGGGTGTCGCGGTGGCGTTTCCGCGGAGTCCGTTCGTGACGGCGGCGACGGCGTGGGAACTGCAGGAGGCGACAGGCGGGAAGTTCCGCCTGGGTCTTGGCACGCAGGTGCGCACGCATGTGGTGAGGCGGTACGGGATGGAGTTCGAGCGTCCAGGTCCGCGGCTGCGGGACTATGTGCGGGCGGTGAAGGCGTGTTTCGCGGCATTCCGAAGCGGGACGCTGGATCACCACGGCGAATTCTATGACCTGGACTTCATCACGCCGCAGTGGAGTGCGGGGCCGATCGACGCGCCGGATCCGAAAGTCGATGTGGCGGCGGTGAATCCGTGGATGCTGCGGATGGCGGGCGAGGTCGCGGACGGCGTGCATGTACATCCGCTGGGTGAACCGGGTTATCTCGCGCGCCATGTCGTGCCGAATGTGGCTGAGGGAGCGGCGAAGTCGGGGCGGTCGGTGTCGGACATTGCGGTGATTGTGCCGGTGATGACGATCGTAGGTGACAACGATGAGGAGCGGCACAACGAGCGCGAGCTGGTGCGAGCCAGTATGAGCTTCTATGGGAGCACGCCCAACTACGCGTTCATCTGGGACGACGCGGGGTTCGAGGGGACGACGGCGCGTATCCGGGAGAAGCAGAAGGCGGGCGACTTCAGGGGGATGGCCGCGCAGATCACCGACGAACACATCGCGACGTTCGCCACGGAGTCGACGTGGGATGGCTTGGCCGACACGCTGATCGACAAGTACGGAGAAATCGCAACGCGCATCGTGCTTTACAACGCACTCTCAGATCAGGGGGGCTTCGAGCGATATGGCGCCATCGCGCGGCGCATATCGGAAGCATGACCGATACTCGTTCGCACAAGTTGACTGGCTCCATGGAGGTTCCCGTGATCCGGAGTTCCGATGGCAACGCGGATTGCCCGTGGTCGCCGCGGGAGGCCGAGTTGCTCGCGGTGACGCTCGAGCTGCTCCAGGAACACGGCTACGACCGGTTGACCCTCGACGCGGTGGCCACGACGGCACGCGCGAGCAAGGCCACGCTCTACCGACGATGGCCGACCAAGGCCGAACTGGTGATGGCGGCGTTCATCGAGGGCACCCGGCAGGTCGCGGTCGACCCGGACACCGGCACGCTTCGCGGCGATCTGTTGGCAATAGGCGAGCAGATCTGCGCTCACGTCAGCACCCACGCGGGCACCATTCGGGCGGTGCTCGTCGAGGTTGGCCGGAATGCCGAGCTCGAGGCCATCATGCAGGAGCAATTCCTCGCCCAGAGAAAGGCGCTCATGGCAGACGTCCTCTCCCGGGCCGTCGACCGCGGCGAGATCGACGGCGCCGCCATCACCGAGGACCTGTGGGATGTGCTGCCGGGCTACCTCATCTACCGCTCGGTCCTCGCTGGCCGGGCCCCGTCAAGCCGTACGGTGCGAGACCTCGTCGACAACGTGCTCATCCCCAGCCTCACGAGTCACAAACCCTGAGGCGTACGGGTTGTCCGGTCCGGTCCCGTACCGTACTGTCAACCTAGTTGATATTGGCTGGCGAGGTGTCGTACCGTCCGTCAACGTGTCACCGCTCGTCGAAAGGGCCACGGGTGCAGCGGTTTTCGATCGGAAGCCGGTTGATGCGACGGTGGATGCTTCTGGTCGCGGTGTTCGTCGTCGCCCTGGCGGGCTTCATGGTGTACCGGCTGAACGGCATCTTCGGCTCCAAGGACGTGACGTCCACTCCGAGTAACGCCGCGAATGACATCGTTCCGTTCAACCCGAAGCACGTCGTCATGGAGGTATTCGGCCCCCCTGGCACGGTCGCGACCATCACCTACGTGGACGTGAACGCCCAGCCACAGCGGGTCGACGCCGCGACGCTGCCGTGGGCCTACGACACAACCACCACCCAACCGGCCGTCTTCGTCAACGTCTCCGCCCAGGGCGACAGCGACTCGATCGGCTGCCGGATCAAGATCGACGACGTCGTCAAGGACGAGAGAACGGTCAACACGTTGAACGCCTTCACCTACTGCTTGGACAAGTCCGGATGAGCAACCACCTCGCCGAACGCCCAACAAAGACGGACGGGGTCGCCAAGTGGATTCGTCGGCTCTGCGTGCCGATCGCGATCTTCTGGGTGGCCGTCGCCGCCTTGACGAACGTGCTGGTGCCGCAGCTCGAAAAAGTCGGTGAAGAACACAACGTGGCGTTGAGCTCCCCCAGTTCGCCGTCGCTGCAGGCGTTTCAGCGCATCGGCAAGGTGTTCGGTGAGTTCGATTCCGACAGTGCCGCGATGGTGGTGCTCGAGGGTGACCAGCCCCTCGGTGCCGACGCGCACCGCTACTACGACGAGTTGGTCAAGCGGTTCAACGAGGACACCAAGCACGTCCAGCACGTACAGGACTTCTGGGGCGACCCGCTCACCGCCGCGGGCTCGCAGAGCCCCGACGGGAAGGCCGCGTACGTCCAGGTGTTCCTGTCCGGCAACCAGGGCGAGGCGTTGTCGTTGGAGTCGGTCGACGCGCTGCGCGACATCATCGCCAAGACGCAGGCACCGCCGGGAATCCACGCCTACGTCGCCGGCTCGGCAGCCCAGATTGCAGATCAGTTCGAGGTGGGCAACGAAAGCACCGTGTTTGTCACCCTGTTGACCGTCGGGGTGATCGCGGTGATGTTGCTCATCACCTATCGCTCGCCGGTCACCATGATCCTGGCGCTCATCACGGTGCTCATCGAGATGTCAGCCGCACGCGGGATCGTCTCGTTCCTGGCGAACGTCGGAGTCATTGGCCTGTCGACGTATTCGACGAACATCCTCACGCTGCTGGTCATCGCTGCCGGTACCGACTACATGATCTTCCTGCTCGGCCGCTATCACGAGAGACGCAACGAAGGCATGGACCGGGAGGCCGCCTTCTACGACATGTACCGCGGGACCGCGCACGTGATACTCGGCTCCGGGCTGACCATCGCCGGCGCGGTGGCCTGCCTGTACTTCACCCGGTTGCCGTACTTCCAGAGCCTGGGCATCCCGGCGGCGATCGGTGTGCTCGTCGCGCTGGCCGCCTCGTTGACGCTGGCGCCCGCCGTGCTGGTGATCGGCAGCCGCTTCGGACTGCTGGAGCCCAAGCGCAAGACGGCCAAGCGAGGCTGGCGGCGGATCGGGACGGCGATCGTTCGATGGCCGGGGCCGATCCTGATCGCCACGATGACGCTGGCCTTCATCGGATTAGCCGCGCTATCCGGCTACAAGGTGAGTTACGACGTCAGCCGGTACATGCCGGCCAGTGCCCCGTCCAATGTGGGATACGCCGCCGCGGAGCGTCACTTCTCGAAGGCGCGGCTGAATCCCGAACTGCTGATGATCGAAACCGACCACGATCTACGAAATCCCACCGACATGATCCTGTTGGAGCGGGTGGCCAAGGCCGTGTTCCACACCGATGGCGTCGCTCAGGTGCAATCGATCACGCGGCCGCTGGGCACGCCCCTTGACAACACGTCGATCCCGTTTCAGATCAGTGCGAACAGTGCGGCGCAGATCAACAACTTGCCCTACCAGCAGGCCCGCGCCGCCGACCTGCAAAAGCAGGTGGGTGTCATCAACGACTCGATCAACGTCCTGCGACAGCAATATGCACTGCAGCAGCAGTCCAGCGCCGTGACGCACGAACAGACCGTGGCATTCCAACAAACCGTCGTCGTGGCGCAGGAGTTGCGCGACAAGATCGCCAACTTCGACGACTTCTTCCGGCCGCTGCGCAACTACTTCTACTGGGAGCCACACTGTTTCGACATCCCGATCTGCTGGGCGCTGCGATCCCTCTTCGATGCACTCGACGGCATCAACGAGTTGACCGATCAGTTGGCCAACGTTTCGGGGAGTATCGCCAAACTGGATGAGCTGCAGCCGAAGCTGCTCGCGCTGATCCCGCCGCAGATCCAAAATCAAGAGACCAACCGCGATTTGACGATGACGAACCACGCCACCACGGCGGGAATCTACGACCAAACCGCGGCGGCGCTGCAGAACTCCACGCAGCTGGGTGCCGCGTACAACGCGTCGAAGACCGACGACTCCTTCTATCTACCGCCGGAGGCGTTCAGCAACCCGGAGTTCCAGCGCGGGCTGAAGCTGTTCCTGTCGCCGGACGGCAAGGCTGCGCGCATGATCATCACGCATGACGTGGATCCGGCTACGCCCGAGGGTATTTCGCACATCGATGCGATGCGGCACGCCGCCCAGGAGGCGGTCAAGGGAACGCCGTTGGCGGGGTCGAAGATCTACATCGGTGGTACGGCGTCCACCTACAAGGACATCGCAGACATGGCGCACTACGACCTGATCATCGCGGGCATCTCGGCGCTCTGCCTTATTTTCCTGATCATGTTGTTCATCACGCGCAGCCTCGTCGCCGCTCTGGTGATCGTGGGCACGGTGGCGTTGTCGTTGGGCGCGTCGTTCGGTGTGTCGGTGTTGGTGTGGCAGCACCTGTTCGGCATCGACTTGTATTGGGTGATATTGCCTTTGGCGGTCATCCTGCTGCTGGCGGTGGGGTCGGACTACAACCTACTGCTGGTCTCCCGGTTCAAGGAAGAGATCCATGCCGGCATCAACACCGGCATTATCCGGTCGATGGCGGGCAGCGGATCGGTGGTGACTGCGGCGGGGCTGGTGTTCGCGTTCACCATGGCGTCGTTCATCTTCAGCGACCTGGTCGTGCTGGGCCAGATCGGCACGACGATCGCGCTGGGCCTGATGTTCGACACGCTGATCGTCCGGTCGTTCATGACGCCGTCGATCGCGGCGTTGCTCGGACGGTGGTTCTGGTGGCCGGTGCGGGTGCGCCAGCGGCCGATTCCTCAGAAGTTCGGCGAGGATCGACAGTTGTCGCTGTTCTAGTCGCCTCTTCGACGCCCGCGACTAACGGGCCAGAGCGAGCACGCGCGGCGTCGAGATCCTTGAGGTCCCGCTTGCATTCCGAGCCCGTGTCCGCGGCCATCAACCAGGCATAGGCGTTGCGCACCTGTGCTGCGTCCTCTCGGGCGAGGCTGGGGCGTGATGCTATTGCGCGGTGCGGATGACGAAGGCGTCTATGTTCTCGTCGTAACCGACCATGTCATCGACGAATAGTTCTCCAGCCGTCTGGCCGTCCGCCGCGACTGCAACGAAGGTGGCCTCCTCCTCGTCGTATGACACCGAACCTCGCACGAACATCGCCGCGACCTCGCGCCCATCCGCTCCGTAAACGACAAGCTTCAAGCCTCCTGCATCCTTGAGGTACTGCGCCGCTTCGGCACGCATCGTGACCATTACTGGATTCCTCTCTGCCAATGGCTTTGGTTCCACAGGGTATTCCCGAAACCACGCCGCGAAACACGCCATACCAATTCTCGAAACTTGGTATGGATGGCGGCGTTTCAGCTGCCGAGATGCCTCGATGGGTCACCTTCCGGTGTCGATCGTGTTGCGACTGCAGCGCTGTGCCTGTCGTTGTGACTTTGGGTGTGCACTATCCAGAAAACGATTCGTTGGACTGTTGGGGGGCCGTTGTGCGCAAGCTATTCCATGCGGTGTGCGTTGTCTTGTGTTGTGCGGTCTTGGCCGCCCCACCAGCGGACGCGGCTCCGCCTCCGTTGCCCCCGGGCAAGTCGAAACACGTGTGTGACACGCCCGCCGCAGGTGCCGTGCGGTGCCATGCGGAGATCCGTACGGACGATAGCCTCAACCCACTTGCGACTGTGGGGCCCGCCGGCTACGGCCCGACAGACCTGCGGAACGCCTACGGCATCACCGCAAGTGGGACCGCGACTATCGCGATCGTGGATGCCTATGGGTACGCGAACGCCGAAAAGGACCTGGCCACATATCGAGCGCAATTCGGGCTGCCGCCTTGTACATCCGCTAGCGGGTGCTTTCGAAAGCTCAATCAGGCAGGACAGCCGTCACCCCTGCCGCCGGACCAGATTTCGTGGAGCCAGGAGACGGCACTCGACCTGGACATGGCCAGCGCTATCTGCCCGGACTGCAAACTGCTCTTGATCGAGGCCAACACAAACAGTTTGAACGACCTGAGCACAGCGGTCACGACGGCGGGGCGAATGGGCGCACACGCGATCAGCAATAGCTACGGTGCGGCCGAGTCCAAAACGTTTGCGACATACGAGCCCAGGTACAACATCCCGGGCGTCGCCGTAACAGTGAGCACTGGCGACGCCGGATACGGTGTTCAGTTTCCGGCGTCGTCACCGCACGTGGTCGCCGTCGGCGGCACGAGTCTTACCTCCGCGAGCAACTCGCGTGGTTGGAGCGAGACCGTGTGGAATGGCACCGGGAGCGGCTGCAGCACCGTTTTCGCGAAGCCGTCATGGCAGGTCGATAGCGGCTGCGCCAATCGCACCGCCGGCGACGTCGCGGCCGTCGCAGATCCAAATACCGGAGTCGCCGTGTATGCGCCGGGCTCAACGGGCGCCAGCGCGTGGTACGTCTTCGGCGGGACGAGCGCCGGCGCGCCGATCATCGCTGCCGCCTACGCGATCAATGGCGGTTCGGTGAACTACGCAGCCGATGCCTATTCGCAGGCAACCGCTTTGAACGACGTCACGGCGGGATCGAATGGAAGCTGCGGAACCTACCTCTGCACAGCCGCGGGAGGATACGACGGGCCGACGGGCCTGGGCACTCCCAAAGGGGCTACTGCCTTCGGCGGCGCCACCACCTCGCCCCCGCCACCTGCCGGGCAACCAACCCTCGCTGTCACAGTTTCTGGGAATGGCCGCGTCGTCAGCAACCCCGCTGGAATCAATTGCGCTGGCGACGGTTTGGTGTGCTCGGCAACCTACCCCACCGGTACCAGCGTGACGCTCACGGCGACAGCGACCAATACGAAGCGAGATATGTTCACCGGCTGGTCCGGTGGCGGTTGCGCCGGTGCCACACCCACCTGCACGGTCGCAATGAGTTCCAACCAATCCGTGCAGGCAACGTTCCAGAAGCAACGGCAGCCCAGAGCCTAAGTCTCGGCAAGGTCGCGCCGGGCATAGCTCAAGGGCCGTCTGCCTGCGACAGCCGATGACAGGCGGACCGCAAATCCGCGCCCGTACTTGTTGTCGGGATGAGAGGGCCGGTTCGTTATTCCAAGAGGCGTCCGTCAACGAGGCAGCTATGTCCAGCCGCCCTGGTGTGAATGTTGACGCAATGTCGGGCCACACCGTCGAGTAGGTCGACGTCACCGAGGGGCAAGGTGGCCAACAATGTCCCGGGTGTGTGCATGACCTCGAGGTCGAACACCGCGTCGATGAGGCGGCTGCGCAGACGAGGGGACGGGTTCCCCGTGGCAACGTCAATGCTGAGCTCGATGTTGGAAGAGGTGGGACGAATGTCGGCATACGCGACGTGGTTATGACCGGCGTCGATGCTGACGTGGTACAGGCCGTGGTCGGCGGCGACGTGAGTCGAGAGGGCGTATTGGTCGGAGTCCGTCTGGGATGCGTTCATCGCTTCTCCAGGTGTGCGGCAATTGATATTTAGCCTCCGCAGCGGTGACGCCGATCGGGTGTCGTATTAAACACTTCGGAGGTCTGTAGATACGGTCCCACCATTTCTGCCCGGGAGGAAGTACCTAACCCAAGCCAGATCATGCCGTCCAGGCGATAGAACTGTTGGACTCACCGTGCCGACCGAATCCGGGACGTGCTGAACGAAATCGCCTTGCTGCGGATACGCGCACTCCCGGCCGCGGCTCCGGGCGACGAGACCGCCGACCGGTGTTCAAACGGTGTGACTTTCAACGCTCCGAGTGGTTGATCTCGTCAAGTTGTCTGTCGATGTCCGCTAATTCGATTGCCAGGAGACGCAATTGGTTTGCGACGGCTGCGCGTCGTCGCTCAAGCTGCGCGCGGCGCTCTTCGCGGCTCGCGTCGTGTGCATCGGTGTGCATGGTGGTCGTTTCCGGCGGTCTGGCTGCAGAGGTGTAGACAACGGCAGTGTGCGGCTAGTGCGTTGACCGGCCCGCTCCCGCCGCGCCTGACAGCACAACTGACAGGCAACCGACACGAACCCGTGACTAGCACCACCGTCGGCCCAGCGGACCGACCGGCTCAGCAATCAGCAGACGCGCGTGTCTTACGGTGCCTTGGTCTGCGGCTCTGGCACCACAGGTCCGCGCACCGTGCCGTCCACGGCGACATTTCGCGCGCCGCTCCGCCGTTTCCCGGGGTTAATGACTGCGACATCCACTCCGATGGACCACCGCAGGTTTCGCACAATCGGTCGGGCGCTGGCTGAACGTGAATCTGAAGCAGCATGGCGTCGATTGTGGCGGGATCTTCGGGCGTAAGCGGTCCTGATCTGGGCACGTCTTGGGCACAGTTTGGATACAGGCGATCCCGTCAGCATTGGCGCCGGACCCTGCAGAGTGTCCGCCGGAGTCGTTGAGCACCGCGACGGTTCGTGGCAGCAGATCGTCCAGTCCTCAGTTGTCTCTGGACCTGGCCGATCGGTTTCTCGCGCTCGGCAGCGCCACCGTAGCCTTGAAGACATGCCCGCAGTCGGCGAACTCGGCCGCTGGACGGGCGCCGCAGGGGCGACCCGTCCGCCGCAGAACACCAACTTGATGGAGGGGAATCATGTCCGACTCGCACGACCTGCCCTATCCCGAACAGGGGCTGGTGCTAACACACTTCCTGACCGTGCGCGACGTGGCGCGGTCGCGCGATTTCTACGCCGACATCTTCGGTGGACGGGTGGTGCTGGAGGAGAACCCGGCCATCGTTAAGGTCGCCAACAGCTGGATCATATTGAACCCGGGCGGCGGCCCGACACCGGACAAACCCGATGTCATCCTGGCTCCCCGCGAGTCTGGTGATCCTGTTTCCTCATTCTTAAATGTGCGGGTCGCCGACATCGCGACGTTCTACACCGACGCCAAATCCAAAGGAGCACAATTCCTTACCGAGCCACTTGACCGCAAAGCGGAGATACGGTGCTATCTGCGCGACCCCGACGGATACCTTATCGAGATTGGACAGGCCACCGGCATGCTCCACGGCGTCTACGCCGACAGGCATGCCGAGGACAGCTAGCACATTCACGTTGGTCGATTGCCACGGTGCTGTCGCAAGGCGATCACGGCTACATACCGATACGTGCCATGGTCTGGCCCAACGGCTGGCTGGCACAAAATGATGCTAAAGCGCGCTCCTTGTGCATCCGCGCTCTGCAGATAGGAAAGACATGACGTCAGATTGGGTTCCCTCCCGGGTCCCTCTAGACCCGCAGAGCGGGCGCATCCTCGACACCGCGCAGGGGATCTTGATCGGCCTTCGGCGGTGTCGTTCGGAAGAAGCCTTTCAAGAGCTGCTCGTTGCCGCCCAACGCCACCAGGTCCCCGTCTTCGCCATGGCGTGGGCGCTGGTCCATCTGACCTGCGGCGGGAACGAATCGCCGGAAACCTTCAACGCCGAACAATCGGCCGCGCGCCATGAATGGGGCCGATTGTTGGCAGTTCAATGAACTCACTCGTCGTATGAATCGTGTCGAAGCGTCCTGTGGTCACCCGGCTTTCACCTGGACCGAGGGTTGGTCGACGGATCGTCACCTTCGCGCAAACGGCTCTGGCGGTTGTCCGATCACCTCTCCGATAGGTCGATCATGGATTCATCGTTGCACCGGAGGCAACAAGAAGCCCCAATAAGCCCCGAGGGCCGGGACTATCGCTTATCCAACGTGAACTGGCACAAATTGGTGTAGCCGTCGCGAAACAACTCGGCGCAGCCGGTGAGGTACTTCATGTACCGGTCGTAGACCTCTTCGGACTGGATCGCGATCGCCTCGTCCTTATGAGCCTCCAGCGCAGATGCCGCATCGTCACTGGCAGTTTGAGTTTTTCGTTCTCTTCGGTGCTCAACTGCACGATGGTGTGCAGCAGCATCGTGCCATCGTCGGGCAACAGGTCATAAGCCCTGTTGAAAAAAGCGGTGTAGCGGTCATAGCCGAAATGTTCGAGCGGGCCGATCGCCACGATCCGGTCCACCGGCTCCTCAAACTGCTCCCAGCCCTGGAGCAGCACCTGCTTGGAACGCGGGCTATCCGATGCTGCGAGTAGCTGCTCGACGTAGTCAGCCTGGTTCTTGCTCAGCGTCAGGCCGA
>Ga0075418_10000577_pt1 | contig 39386 bp, 37 predicted proteins | sample SoiMetdeltSBSDD2_FD_81776 | JGI IMG/M metagenome (GOLD analysis project Ga0075418, IMG submission 81776) | Bulk soil microbial communities from a Populus tree surrounding site in Tennessee, USA - Soil MetaG P. deltoides SBSDD2 | ecosystem: Environmental > Terrestrial > Soil > Tree plantation...
AAGATAATCGACTCCCAGGGAGGCGGAGCCCCACCCACGGGAGGCGGAGCCCCCCGTGCACCCCCCGCAAGATAATCGACTCCCAGGGAGGCGGAGCCCCACCCACGGGAAGCGGAGCCCCTCCGTGCACCCCCGCAAGATAATCGCCTGAGGAGGTCGGTAATTAGTGTTGGCGAAGCGTGATTTAGGTTCAAGGGTCGTCGTACGGCGCCGCGTCGGCCGGTACTTCACCGACCTTCTGGGCGAATTATCCGAACTGACCGAGACCCATCTCACGATTGTGACCCTAGACGGATCCGTTCGCGTGCCACTCGACGAAGTCCACCGCGCCAAACGTGTCCCAGACATCGCCGGCCTCGAACGCGCCGCCGCCGAGGCCATGCCCGCCCTGCAAACCTCTCATGTCGGCGACTGGCTCCTGCGAGCCTCCGACGGCTACACCGGCCGCGCCAACTCCGTCCTCCCCCTTGGCGACCCCGGTATGCCCTTCTCCCAGGCCCTCGAAGACGTCAGTACCTTCTACGCTCACCACAGCCTCCCTCCACTCTTCGACGTCCCGCTCCCCCTCGGCCGCCCGGTCGCCCGCGCCCTCCAGGATCACGGCTACGAACCCCTCGTCACAGTCCAGATCATGGCCATCGACCTCCCCGACCTGATCGCCGCCACCCCGGACACCCCACTGTTCGACCACCGGCCGACACCGACGCCGCAAATGCTCGAGCTAATCGCGGGCCGCCGCGGCCCCCTCCCCCCGGCCGCCCATCATGTCCTCACCCAAGTCCCTACCATCACCTTCATCGGCCTCGAACACAAGGATGAATTGTTGGCCATGGCCCGAGGCACCGTCACCCGCAAGTGGCTCGGCATCTTTCACGTCGAAACCGTCCCGGCCGCCCGCCGCCAAGGCCTGGCCCGCGCCGCCGTCGGCAACCTCGCCCGCTGGGCGGACGCGAACGGCGCCAGCCGGGCCTACCTCCAGGTCCAAGACGACAACACCCCCGCTATCGCCCTCTACGAATCCCTAGGCTTCAAGCCCCACCACACCTACACCCGCTACGCCCAAGTCGTACTGCCGTAATCCAGGGGTGGCCGGGTGGGCCACCCCCAACCCACAAGCCCTCACCGACGAGCAACCCGCTTAGGAAGAGTCTTGGAGCGATCAGCGAAGCGTTTAAGCTGCCGAGACCGGTAGTCAGAGGTGAAGGCCACCAACCCCATGTACCCCAGCAGGGTCCCGCCGATCGCCAACCCGCCCCAGACGAGGAACTGGGAGAAGAACGCGCCCGCCCCGTTGCGGAAGGGCGACTCGCCCACCGTCAACGGCCCCACGAAGACCGCCAACAGGCACGCCGCGAGCGTCGCCGCGCCCAGGTCCTGGGCGACCCTCGGGAACGGTCTCACCCGCCCCCAATAGACTGTCAGGCCGACGAAAACAAGCCCGATGGCGACGATCAAAATAAGACCCGCCACGTCCTTCTTGTGGTCCAGGGCCGCCTGGTTTTCGGCCTTCATCAGTTTGGCCGTCCATCGCCCGGCGACGTTGAGGGCGAACAGCGCCAAGGCGAGTATGCCGGCGCCACGCCACCGCTGAAACATGCTTCCTCCATCAATGCTCGCGCACATGTGACGCGTGGCTCAGCATCGTACCGCCAGCCGAACTTCTCCCGCTTCACCTCTTCGCCGCGCTTTCCGAGCACCTGCCACGCCACCCGATCCACCGCCGGCCCGTCCATCATGTCCGGGCGAACGACCGAGCCCCCGGCCGGAGTGTCTCCGGTCGGGGGCTGAGAATCGTTCTCGCGAAACCTGACTCACGCGGCCACGCGACGGCGTCGCGTGATCAGGAACAGGGCACCACCGACGATGAGCACACCGGCACCGATCCCGGCGGTCAATAGGACCTTCGTGCCGGTCTTGGGCAGGGTGCCACCGATGTAGGCGATGAAGTCATCGCGGTTGTCGGTCGCGTCGATGTCCTGGAAAACGCTCGGCGGCGGCACGTCGCTCGCGACAAAGCCCGACGTCTGCGGTGCGGCCCGCATCGCCGAGACCTGGTCCTCCTCCTCCATCTCGCCCAGCGCGTCGATGGTCAAGGTGCCACCAGGAATGTTGACCATCGGGGTCACAGTCGAGGCCACCTTGACGGCCATCTCCAAGCTATAAACCTTGCCATCGGCCGGGACTTGGGCGCCCTCCCAGGTGCAAACCACCTGGCGGTTGCCATCGCTGTATACACAGCCCTCTTCCTGCTCGGTGAAGCTGACACCCGGCGGGAGGACGATTGTCACCTTGGCGCCCTGCGCCCCCACCGAGCCCTGGTTCATGACATTGAGGCCGAAGACGCCGTTCTCACCGGGGTTTATCGGGATCGGGTTGTCGTTTTCGTCAAGCCCGACCCAGACGTCGTCGGCGAGGACCTTCAGGTCGACGCCGGACGCCCCGCTGAGGGTCACAGCCGCGGTCGCCGAGTTGTTGTCGCCCTTGGGGTCGGCGGTGTCCGAGCTGACCTTGACGGTCAGCGACCCGGCATCGCCCGTGCCGGCCAAGCGCCGAAGCCTGAACACCGAGTAGTCGAAGTTCTCGGTGTTCTTGATCGGGCCCGTGACCTTGCATGTCTTGGTGGTCGTGTCGCAGGCGACGCTCGCAGTCGGAGCCGGAAGCACGAGCTCGACCTTCGAGGCGTTCAGACCACTGGTGTCGAACGCCAGCGTGAAGCCATCGGCCGTGTCCGGTCCATGGTTGGTGACGGTCAGCTGAAGCCTCTTGACGGAGGTCCCGCTGTCGATAGTGGTGCCGGCGAGGGTGACGCCCAGGTCGGCGCTGGAGTCAGCGAAGGCCGCGGGGGCGGCGAACGCCGAAGCGGCGAAAAATGCCGCCGCGCCAACGGCGGCGCGGCGAAGCACACGCTTCATTTAGATACTCCCCGTACGTTTTGGGTAAAACAACGACACCGCAACTTACTAGCTGTGGTTCTGCTGAGGGTCCCCGTCAGCGGCCCGACATTTGTGTCCGAATGACTAGATAGATGGTGTACAATCGGTCGATGCATTAGAGATCCACATGTGCGGAGAGTCATCGACACACATCTTTCCCGATGCATCCAGGCTGATCAGTGCGGCATGCTTTGGCCAAGCGGGGTCGCGCTCGGCGACTTCGGCGGCCGGATCGGCGGCCGGATTGGCAGCGCCGCCGGTACCAAGAAACCCACCGCCCCGGCACCGAAAGTTGCCAGCCCGATCCAGGAGTTGGCGATCAGGTCGCCCTCGCTCGTCGACCCCACCGCCACGAACATGACGAGGAACCACGGCACTGTGGGCACCAGCCACGCCCAGGACTTGGCCACCGTGTACTGCGCGAACCAGAACAGCAGCAAGTTGCCCGCGAGCGCGGCCGACACCGGTATGGCCCAGTGATAGGGCGTGGCGAACGCCTCGAGCAGCGCGGTCATCGCCCCCAGCGTGGCCGCGACGCACGCACCGGCCACCCGCACGATGGCATCAAAGGCCCGCAAACAGATCGTCTTCCCACCCGTACGGCCCGGTCGCCGGGCCCTTCACCCCGACCGCCAGCGTGTAGTGCTCGATACCCATGAACTCCTGGCCGAAGTTGCCCGCGATCGAATACAGCCACGAGTTGGCGGGGATCTGGGTGGCGTGGGCACGAAGCGCCGCGATCTTGGCGTCGTGATGGTCGGACCCGTCGATGCAGGCCGCGATCTGCTCATCCGGCGTGCCGAACGGGAACTCGCCGAGGTCGGTGATCCCCTCGAACGGGTTGTTCTCGGACTCGGCGAAGATCTCTATCCCCGCCTTGAGCACGCTCAACGGCATCGCCGTCCAGTAGATCTTCTTCGGTGCGTGCTCCCCGGCCAGTTCGGCGGCGCGCATCGCCACCCGGTGCGCCTGGATGTGGTCGGGATGCCCGTAGAACCCGTTCGGGTCGTAGGTCACCATCACCTGCGGCTTGGTCTCCCGCATGATCTCCACGAGATGACCCGCCGCCTCGTCCAGTTCCGCCTTCCAGAAACATCGAGGATGCTCATTGGCAGGCGTCCCCATCATGCCGGAGTCCCTGTACCGCCCCGCCCCGCCGAGGAATCGATGATCCGACACCCCCAGCGAGGCGCAGGCTACCCGCAACTCGGTGAACCTGTAGCCGCCCAGCTGATCCGCCTGCCCGGCCGCCAGCATCTCCAGCTCGGGCACGTGTATCTCGCCCTCCTCCCCCAGTGTGCAGGTCACGAGCGTGACGTGCGCCCCGGACGTCGCATAGCGCGCCATAGTCGCACCGGTGCCTATCGATTCGTCGTCGGGGTGGGCATGAACGAAAAGAATGCTCTGGGGCATGGGCCCATGCTAGGCCGCTGGACTGCGGCGGGTCGTGCCTCCCCGCCGCGGATGTCTGCGCCGGCTCCTCACCCGGGGCTCGCCGGCTCGCCCGGCCAGACCATAGTCATGGTCTGCATTCTCGCCCGGGAGGCCGCGCAACGTGGATAACATGCGGCCTATGGGGGCTGAGGTCACGGTCAGCGGCGACGGAATGCGGGTATGGCACCTGGACTCCGGAGCCCTGCACGTCTGCGACGTACCCAGTGGGCACGTGCGCGAACTTGGGGTGGGCATCGACGACTATGGTGTGGATCGCACCGGGGACACCCTGGTGTGGTCCAGCAGCGGGTCGCTGAGCCTCATGGTCAAGGGCGACGTCACCCATCTGCGAACGCCTGGCCCGGCCCTGCGGGCTCGCCCCGATCCCAGCGGCCGCCGCGTCGGCTACCTGATCGGGGGCACGATCCGGGTGATCCGGGAGGACGGCTCGGACGACCTGCTCGCGGGCGAGGAGGAGGGCGTGCGCTGGGGCGAGACCGACCCGGCGTGCGGTTACTTCGGGCGGCGTGAGGGCTGGTGGTGGGCTCCGGACGGGGAGAGCATCCTGGCCACGCGGGTGCTCGGGGATCAGGTCTCGCTACACCTGCTCGAGCTCGACGGCGGTTGGGTCGACGTGCACTGGGATCGAGAGATTTATCCTTATCTAGGCATTGTCCGCTGGGCGGACGGCAGCCCGCTCATCACGGTCCTGCGGCGGTCGCAGTCTCACGGCCTGGTCCTCGCCGTGGACCGCCGCACCGGCGAGACCCAGGTCCACGCCGAGCTGGCCGACCCCCGCTGGGTCAACCCGATCCTTGGCACGCCAAGGCATCTGGCCGACGGCCGGGTGCTCGTCGGCGGCGAGATAGCGCACGACGGTTACGACGCGCGTTGCCTTTTCGCCGACGGTACCCTGCTGACCCCGCCCGGGCTCTACGTCCGCCGGGTTGTGGGGCGCCTCGGCCCGCGCGCCGCCGGCGGCGAGCTGGGCGAACTGCTGATCGAGGCGAGCGAGGGTGAGCCGGCCGAGCAGCATCTCTACCGCGTGCGCGGCGCCTCAAGCGGAGCCATGGTGGTGCACCGCCTGACCACGGCGCCGGGCTGGCACACGGCCGAGTGCGGCGGCGACACCGTCGTGACCGGATTCCGCTCCTGGCAACACGAGGCGACCCAGTGGGTGGTGACGCACGCGGGCGCTGTCATCACCGAGCTGATCGGGCACGTGCCGGCGGGCTCCGCGCACCCCGCCGTCGAGCGGGTCACCGACCGCAAGCTGCCCACCGCCGTGCTCTACCCGCCCGGCCACGTCTTCGGGCGCCGGCTGCCGGTCCTGCTGATGCTGCCGCAAACGCCGACGCGGCAACAGGTACGAGCGGACCATAAAGCATTTGCCGGCGCGATGCCGTGGGTCGCTTCCGGTTTTGCGGTGGTTTTTGTCGATGGCCGGGGTACCCTCGGAGTCTCGCCGAGCTTCGAGAAGGTGACGCATCGCCGGCTGGCCGACCTCGCCGCCTCCGATCAGATCGACGCGCTGCGGGCCTTGTCGGACAAGCACTCCGACCTCGATCTGTCCCGCATCGTGGCCCTCGGGACCGGTTACGGCGGCTGGCTGGCCGCGCTTCTCGGCTCGCGCCGCCCCGACGCCGTGCAGACCGCGATCGCGGTGGCACCCTGGGACTGGGCCACGATCCCGGTGCCGCTGGCCGAGCGCTACCTCGGCCCGCGCGACGTCGAGAGCGAGGTCTATGCCCGCCATGAGCTTGACGAGCTGCCGCCATCGGTGCTCGTCCTGCCGGAGTTTGACCAGGCCGCGGTGGCTTCCTTCCTCGCCTCCCGCTAGCAAGATCCGGCACAAGATCCGGCAATTTGCCTGGCAATAGCCCGGTCCGGACGCCGTGGGAGCGCAACTTGCCTGGCAAATTGCGGGATCTTGGGGGTCGCGGCGGCGCTGTAACATTTTCGCGTGCGTAGCAACGCGCCGCACCTGCTGGAGGGATTGCTCCCGGAGGCGGCCGCCTCGCTCTACCAGCGGCTGCTCACCGCCGGCCGGATCCGCCTGGGCGACATCGACGAGCCCGAGGGCCTGCGCGAGCTGATCGACCGCGGCTTCGCCCGGGAGTCCTATGTCGGCGAGCCGGTGGTGATCCCGATCGAGCCGGCGCGAGCCGTGGAGAACGCGCTTCTCGTTGCCCAGCAACGGATGCTGGAGCAGCACCGGTTGCTCGCCCGGGTGCTCGAGCAGATGCCCGGACTGCAGCACGCCTACATGACCGGCTCCGAGGAGCTGGCCAGCGCGCTTCACTCGATCCGGGTATTCACCGATCCCGCCGAGATCGGAGCGCTCTCCGTGGAGATCTGCCTTTCGGCGCAGCGCGAGGTGTCCAATCTGGAGACCGCGCACTTCACCCGCCCACCGGATCCGCGGTCGGTGAAGGTGCCTCCGAAGGATGTCGTTGATCGTGGGGTCAAGTTCCGCAATATCTATGCCCGTTCCGTGCTGGACCTGCCGGGCTCGGGCGAGATGCTGCGCCGCTGCGCCGAGGCGGGCTGGGAGCAGCGGATCGTCACCGAGCTGCCGATGAAGATGGTGCTCATCGACGAGCGCGCGGCGCTGCTGCCGCTGGACCCGACGGGCATGACCGGTGCCGCCCTGGTGCGCGCGCCGGTGATCGTGGCGATGCTGCGCTCCTACTTCGACCTGCTGTGGCACCGCGCGCTGCCGATGGACTCGCCGTCGGGGCTGCGGGATGGCGGGTCGGCGGGCGGGGTAGGCAATAGCGGGCGCCTGTCCGCGGTGCAGGAGCGCGTGCTACGGCTCATGCTCACCGGTGCCACCGACGCCACGGTCGCCCGGCATCTAGGCATGAGCGAGCGCACGGTGCGCCGCCACGTGGCGACCCTGCTGGAGCTGCTCGGCGTGGACAACAGGGTCACCGCCGCGGTGGTGGCCGTGCGCGACGGCTGGGTTTAGGTGAGTTCGTAGTACTTGCCGTCGTAGAAGGCCCACTGCCACTCGTACTTGAACAGGTCGTCGTCCGAGCCGGGCTTGAACGAGTTGCCGGTGAACACGTTCAGATACGACGCGTCCGCCGTGTCATCGACTGTCCACATCGGAGCGACAGGCCGGCCGATCTCCAGCCTCAGCCGCACAAGCCGCGAATCCCCTTCCCGCAACGCGAAGGTGACGCTGGGCGCCGGAGCCGCGGTCGGCGACACCAACCCCGCGGGGAGCGTGCTGGCCCACTCGACCCGGCCGTCCCAGGTGCAGAAGGCATAGCCCGGCGGGTTGGTCGGCGGCACCAGTACCGAGCTGGTAGGCCCCTTGATCGCGGCGAACACCATCGGGCCCGGCTTGCAGGCTGGGCCCACGTCGCGCGGCCCGGCCGCCCACACGTCATCGCCGTCCCGCCAGCCGGCGTGCTGCCACCTCAGCAGGCGGCCTCGCTCGTCGACGCCGAACAGCTCGCCCATGCCCGTCGAGAACAGGGCGGTGTAGCGGCTCCAGTCCCCGAACTGGTGGCCAACCTCGACCATCGGCCCCAGCGCGCCGTCGGCGAGCTGGCGCCCCCACCGGAGCCGGCCGCCGGCGGTCACGGCGTAGATGACCGACAGATTGCCGGGCAACCGGCCACCCCAGAAAAGCCTTGGCACACTTCCGTTATCGAACGTGGCGACCACCTTCGACGACAGGAACCGGCCGCCCGGGCCCTCCACGCAGTAGTCGTGTTCGACCAGCAGGCCCAAAGCCTTCATCCCGAAGACCGGCTCCACCCGGTCGCAGCCGCCCGCTCGCACGGCCCCCGGAATGGCGATGACCCCCAACAACAACACCATCGCAAGCGCTGACTTCATGCCCCGTTCCTATCGATCCCACCGGCGGACGTCCACCGCCCGGGCGCGGCCGCCTACGGCCTTTGGCCGCAACCGGTCACGGCTTCGGATTGCGCCTTTTGGTGCGGAGCTGGCTTTGCACCCTAAGACGCACCGCGACCGGATGCGGTCAATGGCCGCGGCGACGCTTATGCCCGGCGGCGGCGATGACTACCTTGCCGGGATGTGTCAGCGATTCAGCAGTTTCTAGCGATGTCCGTAATCGTTGCCGTGCAAGGCAATTCGGGCATCATCAGCAATCCGGTGGCCGGATCGGCCGTGGCCGGGGTGGTCGCCATCCGGGCCAGCGTGCCGGTCGTCGAGTACAGCGTGGACGGCGTGCCCATCGCCGGGTCGCTGTGGGACACGGGCGCCAATCCGCTCCCGCCGCCCAACCACGCCCTCGACTACGGGTACATGCTCGTGGACGGGCGCTACGGCGACTTCCGGCACGAGGTCAACGAGTACACCAACCTGTACCACGCCTGGGCACGGCGCGGGTACGAGTCCTGGTCGGGCGCGACCGACGCCGAGTGGCTGCCCGTCATGCGCCAGTCGCTGGCGAACGCGGCCGCCGAGGGCCGGCGCATCCAGCTCAACCTCAACCTGCAGGAGGAGGATCCGGCGCGGGTCACCCCGGTCGCCGCCGTGCTGGACCTCGCCGCCCCGCACTGGAACAGGGTCGTCCGCATCGAGCTCGCCGACGAGCCGTCGTGGAGCCCGGCCGAGACCGACGCGCGGGTGGCGCAGGTGCGCGCGCTCATCGCGGCGCGAGGGCTGCCGCCCAAGCCCTTGGGCAACGTCTACACCCGGGACCAGGCGCGCTTCGAGGACGGGATGCTCGCCCCCGGCCTCGACTTCGTGATGATCGAGGCTTACGTCGACGCCGAAACGGCGAGCGAGGACTCGCAGGTCAACATCGACTACCTGAACTCAACCGTCACCGAGGCGAAAAGCCGTGTGCCGCAAGGCAAGCAGATCGGCCTGGTGATGCAGGCCTACGCGCGCAACGGCCGCTGGCTCAACGTCGACACCCTGCGCGACCTCCAGGTGCCGACCTACCTGCTGGCGCACAACGACCCCCGCGTCGTGGCGATCACCATGTTCTCCTACGGGCGCGGATCGGGTACCAGAGAAAAATATGACCTCACCACACCGCACCGCCTTATCGGGGAGCGCATCCTCGGCACCCCGATGCCACGCGCCGGTGACGGGCCGAGAACGTTGGCGGTCAAGGCTTCCGACGGCTCGACCCAGCGCATCACGGTGCACGCCCGGCTGGCCCGGCGCGGCGACTTCGCCGGCGACTATAAAGCCGACCCGGCCGTGTTCCGGCCCGGGACGGCGGAGTGGCTGGTGCTCAGCCCGGCGATCGGGCCGCCGCTGTGGTTCCGCTGGGGCCAGGCGGGCGATGTACCCGTGGCGGGCGACTACGTCGGCTCGCCCACGCTGGAAGCGGCGGTCTGGCGCCCCACAAGCGGTGTGTGGCACATCGCGGGCGGTCCGGCCCTCCAGTGGGGCCTGCCCGGCGATATCCCGGTCGTGGGCGATTACACCGGCGACGCGCGCACCGATCCGACCGTCTTCCGGCCCTCGACCGGCACGTTCTGGGTACGGGGCGGACCGATCGTCCAATGGGGACAGTCCGGTGACATCCCGATCGCCGGCGACTTCACCGGCGACCGCCACGACGACATCGCCGTCTACCGGCCGTCCACCGGCACCTGGTTCCTGCATCCCGGCACCGCCGTCCAGTGGGGGCAACCCGGCGACATCCCCGTCGCCGGCGACTTCACCGGCGACTACCGTGACGAGTTCGCCGTCTTCCGCCCGGATACGGGCACCTTCTGGATCCACGGCGGTCCGGCGGTCCAGTGGGGATTGCCCGGCGATATCCCCGTCTCGGGCGACTACCTCGGTGACAGCCACACCGACCTTGTCGTCTACCGGCCGTCCACCGGCACCTGGTACCTGCGCGACCTCCAGACCGGGCAGACCGTGTCCATCCCGTGGGGCTGGCCGGGTGACCTGCCTATCAGCGGTTAAGGGACTTGTACTACCGGCCGTGCGGGTTACCCTACCTGGGTGTTCGACTCGCACGGCCAGCTCGTGAGCATTCGGGTGCTGGGCCCCGTCGAGGTCACGGTGGGGGCAGACCAGATCCGCTTGTCCCGCCTGCAAAGGCACCTGATCGCGGCGATGGCGGTCGAGCCGGGCCGGGTCGTCCCAGTGGACGTGCTTTGCGAGGCCCTCTGGGGCGAGGACCAGCCGCGCGACGGGCGCAACCGGGTCCAGGCGCTTGTCTCCTCACTGCGGCGCGTGCTGGGCGAGGACACCATCCTCACCCGCCCGCCCGGATACCACCTCAACCTCGAGCTGGTGACGTGCGACAGCGGCCTGTTCGAACGCGACCTGCCCCACCTGGGCCGGCTCGAGCGCGCCCTGGGTCTCTGGCGGGGCACAGCTTTCAGCGGCGTGCGCGAGAAAGCCTTGAGGCTGGTCGAATCGCTCTACTACCCGCTGGGCATGAAGTTCGCGCTGAGCACGCTGGGCGAGATCATGCTGCAAGCCGGCGATTACTTCGACGCCCGGGAGAGCCTGCGGGCCGCCGCGGAGGTGGCCCGCCCGATGTCCGGCGTCGCCCTCGCCGGCGTGCTGTACCGGCTCGGGCAAGCCGAAGCGGCGCTTGGCAACCACGACACCGCCCGGTCACTGGGCCGCGAAGCGCTTGACCTCTACGCGCCGATGAACCGGCCCGAGACGGGAGACGTGCGGGCCTGGCTCGACACCCTCCCCGCCTCTAGCAGCAAATCGCAGTGATTTCGCAGCGCCATCAGGCATCCTCGGGGCCGGCATCCGCACCGGCGCGCCAAACGGGGGAGCGCCGGCGCGGAATGCCTATATGAATTGGCCCGACTCGGGGAAGTGGCACGCGGCGACCGAGCCGCCCTCCTTGGGGCTCAACGGCGGCTCCTGCGTCGCGCAGATCTCCTGCGCCTTCCAGCAGCGGGTGCGGAAGCGGCAGCCGCTCGGCGGGTTCAGCGGCGTGGGCACGTCACCCTGCAGCCGGATCCGGCCCGCCGACTCACCGATCTTCGTTGCGTCCGGCACCGCCGACAGCAGCGCCCGCGTGTACGGGTGCGCCGGAGCGCCGTAGATCTGGTCGCGGTTGCCCACCTCGACGAGCTTGCCGAGGTACATCACGCCGATCCGCTCGCAGAAATGCCGCACCACCGACAGGTCGTGCGCGATGAAGATAAAAGCGAGGTCCATCTCGCGCTGCAGCTCGCGCAGCAGGTTGATCACCTGCGCCTGGATGGAGACGTCGAGGGCGGAGACCGGCTCGTCCGCGACGATCAGCTTGGGCCGTAGCGCGAGCGCCCGGGCCACGCCGATGCGCTGGCGCTGGCCGCCGGAGAACTCGTGCGGGAAGCGGTTGTAGTGCTCGGGGTTGAGACCCACCAGCTCCAGCAGTTCCTGCACGCGCTTCCTGACCCCGCCGGGCGGCATGATGTCGTTGACCACCATCGGCATTGCGATGATCTTGCCGACCGTGTGCCGCGGGTTCAGCGACGAGTACGGGTCCTGGAAGATGATCTGGATGTCCTGGCGGTCCTTGCGGCCGCGCCGGCGCGTGATGTCACGCCCCTCGAACCGGATCGAACCGGCGGTCGGCTCGATCAGGCCCACCAGCATGCGCCCGGTCGTGGTCTTGCCGCAGCCGGACTCGCCGACCAGACCCATGGTCTCACCGGGGCGCAGGGTCAGCGACAGGTCGTCGACCGCTTGCACATAGGCCTTGGAGCCGAGGAGCCCGCCGCGCACCTTGAAGTGCTTGGTCAGGTTCTGGACCTCGAGCAGCGGCGCGCCGCCGCGCTTGCCCGCCACCGGGGCGGTTGCTTGCTGGGGAATCATTGGGCCACACCGACTTCCGAGACCTCATCGCGGTAAATGTTCCGGCGCCGCTCCTCCGGCAGGTGGCACGACACCTTGTGCCCCGCTTCCCGCACCGGCAGGAGCTCAGGGACGTCGATGTCGCACGGGCCGGGGTTCATCATCCGGTACGGGCACCTCGGATGGAAGGCGCATCCCGACGGGACGTGAATCAGGCTGGGCGGGTTGCCCTTGATCGGGCGCAGGTCGACGGTGGGGTCGCCGTGCAGCGACGGGATGCTCTCCAGCAAACCCCAGGTGTACGGGTGCTGGGCCATCTTCATGATCTGCTCGACGGAGCCGTGCTCGGCGACGCGTCCCGCATACATGACCAGAACCTCGTCGGCGATCTGGCTGATCACACCCAGGTCGTGGGTGATCATGATGATCGCCGAGTTGAACTCCTTCTGCAGGTCGTTGAGCAGATCCAGGATCTGCGCCTGGACCGTCACGTCGAGCGCGGTGGTCGGCTCGTCGGCGATGAGCAGCTTGGGGTCGTTGACCAGCGCCATGGCGATCATCGCGCGCTGCCTCATGCCGCCGGAGAACTCGTGCGGGTAGTTGTCGAAGCGGCGCTGCGGCTCGGGGATGCCGACGCGGTCGAGCATCTCGATGGAGCGCTTGCGAGCCTCCGCTTTGGACGCCGACGGGTGGTGCACCTTGTAGGCGTCGACGATCTGCTTACCGATCTTGTAAAAGGGGTGCAGCGAGGACAGCGGGTCCTGGAAGATCATGGCGATGTCGTTGCCGCGCAGCTTGCGCACGTCCTCGTCGCGCATGGACACGACGTTTCGCCCGCCGACGAGGATCTCGCCTGTGATCTTGGTGCGGCCCGGGTTGTGCAGGCCCATGATGGTCAGGCTCGTCACACTCTTGCCGGAGCCGGACTCGCCCACGATGCCCAGGGTGCGCCCGCGGGCGACCGAGAAGGAGACGCCGTCAACGGCCTTGACTACGCCATCTTCGGTCTCGAAGCGCACCCGCAGGTCGTTGACTTTGAGGTAGGGCTCATCGGAGCCCGTTGGCTTGGTCACTTCTGCAGTCCCCATTCTCAGCTCAGCTTGACTCGCGGGTCGATGAACGCGTAAAGCACATCCACCACGGTGTTGGACACCACGACGAAGAACGCGGCGATCAGCACCGTACCCATCACGACCGGCAGGTTGAGGTCGAAAACGGCGTTGACCGACTGCCACCCGATGCCGTGCATACCGAAGATCGTTTCAGTGATCGCCACACCACCGAGGAACACACCCAGATCCAGGCCGGCCAGCGTGATCACCGGGGTGATCGCGGCGCGCAGCGCGTGCTTCATGTGGACGGTCCGCTTCGGCAGGCCGATCGCGCGGGCGGTGCGGATGTAGTCCTCGGACAGAGTCTCCAGCATCTGCGACCGCGAGTACCGAGCATAGCCCGCGGCCTGCACGAACGTCAGCGCGAGCCACGGCAGGATCAAGCCTTTCGCCCACAGCAACGGGTTCTCCGTTATCGAGACGAAGTGCGGGAACTCAAAGAACTTGAGGCTGAACACGAAGATGCCGAGCAGGATCAGGGCGAAGAAGTAGACCGGCATCGAGGCCCCGACCAGCGAAAGGCCGATGGCGATCTTGTCGGCGAAAGTCCCTCTATGCAATGCGGAGTAAACCCCTAGGCTCACCCCGACGATCATCCATAAAATGAAGGCTCCGATGACGATGCTCACCGTGATCGGCAAGCCGCGCCCCAAGACCTTCGTCACCGCCTCGGAGGTGCGGAACGAGTAGCCCAGGCAGGGCGCCGGGCAGTGGTCCGCCTTGTCACCCACCTTGAAGTCACGGCCGAAGACCAAGCCCTTGTTGAAATCGATGAACTGGTCGAGTTTCGGCTTGTCCAGGCCGAGTGCCGCGTTGACCCGGGCCAGCCTGGCCTCGTCACAGTTCTTGCTGCACATCACGGCCGCTGGGCTCGAGGGCACCGCGAAGAACACGCCGAACGTAATGACGTCAATGGCTGCGAGGGTTAACAGCGCGACCAGCACGCGCTTGATGATGAAGCGGAGCATGGGTTTTGCCCTTCCGAGGCGGGTAGGTGGGGTGGCGACCCATGGTCAGGATCGCCACCCCACTTTGGAGCACTACTTACTTGACGTACGCGTTCTGCAGCGACGGGGAACCCCATGTGCCACTGAGGAACACGCCACCGACCGAGGAGCCGATGAGGCTGTACGAGTAGTCGTAGTAGAGCGGGATCCACGGCGCGTAGTCCTTGAAGATCTGCTCTTCGAGGTCACCGTAGAGCGGGGCCGCGGCAGCGCGGTCCGGCATGGCGCCCAGCTCCTTCAGCTTCGCCCCCACCGCGGGGACGTCCAGGTAGGCGTTGTTGTTCGAGCCGTCCCGGTTGGCCTCCTCGGGGCTGGCCAGCACACCGAGGTAGGTGGAGTTGTCAGAGTAGTCCTGACCCCAACCGCCCGGGATGAGCGCGCAATCGGTGTTCTTCTTGCCCACGATGTTGTAGTACGTGGTCCGGTCGAGCTCCTTGAGCACGAGCTCGATACCGGCGCGGGCGAAGGCCTCCTTCATCGCCGCAGCGGTCTGCGGGCGGGTGCCACCGGCACGGTAGCAGTAGATGAAGGGCTTGAGTTGCTTGCCCTGCAGCAGCTGCTTGGCCTTGTCCACGTCACCGGTGAGCGGCTTCTTGTACACGTCGAACTTCTTGTGGCCCGGGGTGACCGGCGGAACCAACGTGGTCGACGGCTTGCCGGCCTTCTCGCCACCGATGATCTGCAGGATGGACTGCTGGTTGGTGGCGTAGATCATGGCACGACGGATGTCGACGTCGGTGATGATCTGCGTGTTCATGTTGATGAACAGCGAGAAGACGGTCTCACCCTCGACGACCCGCTTCTGCGCGTCGGCCGACTTCTCCACGTCCGGCAGCGCCTCGGAAGGCACGTTGTCCCACTGGATGGCGGTCTTGTCAGCACCCGCGTCGGCCACGATCCGCTTGGTGGTCAGGGCCGGGTCGGTCGCGGTCCAGTCGAAGACGAAGCCGTCCGGGTAGTTGTGACGCAGCGGGTCCGTCTTGGCATCCCAGTTCGAGTTGCGCTCGAACTCGAGGCGCTCGCCACGGGTGTAGGACTTGATCTTGTATGGACCGGTGGACAGCGGGGACTCGAGGCTGTCCGGCTTGGACGGGTCCATCTTGTCCAGGATCACCGGGACCGTGGTGGGCAGAGCCGCGGCGAGCGGGAAGTCACAGTGCGCTTCCGACAGCTCGAAGACGATGGTCTTGTCGTCCGGCGTGGTGATACCAGGGGCCAGCTGACCCTTGGTGGTCCACGGACCCTTGTAGTCCGTCGCACCCTTCAGCCAGCGCTGGATGTACTGCGGGCCGTCCGCCGAGAGCTCCTCGAACGAGACCGAAACGCCCTGGGCGATGTTCTTGGAGGTCACCGGGGTGCCGTCCTCGAACTTGATGCCCTCGCGCAGCGTGTAGGTCCACTTCTTGCAGCCGTCCTCCTGCTTACCGGTGGTGGTGGCAATGTCACCCATCAGCTGGAGCTTGCCGTCTTTCTCGTAGTAGTTGGTCAGCGTGCGAAGTGCAAGCTGCCCACCAACCATGATCGCGTCACCACGATAGGTGGCCTGCGGAAAGAAGTGGTCAAAGTCGGCTGAGCCAAGCGCGGTAAGAATGCCGCCCTTTTTGGCGCCAGGAATCTCGGGAGCGGGACCCTTCGCGTCGTCCACATAAACGAGCTTCGCGTCCAGCTTCTTGTCCTGGCCCTTGCCCGGGTCTTCACCCGTGTTCTTGCTACAGGCGGCAGCGAAAAGCCCGATGGCCGCGAGGCCAACCGTGGCGATTCTCAAAGTGCGTCGCACTGTGTTTCTCCTTCCCCGCCTAGCCATGGCCCATTGGCCATACAGGGTTGCTAGGCGACGTCTCAATTACCGGCGGTCTAGCGCTCTGACTTCGGGTCGAGGGCGTCGCGCAGTGAGTCGCCGAACAGGTTGAAGGCCAGCACGATCCCGAAGATCGTCAGGCCGGGGAGCCACGCCGCGGCGGGCACGTACTCCCAGTTGGGCATCCACCGCACGCTGTGCGCGACAAGCTTGCCCAGGTCGGAGATTCCGTCACCGTCGCTGATCCCGATGCCGAAGATGGCCAGGGCTGCCTCGGCCGTGATGATGGCGGGCACGCCGAGCGAGAAGGTGATGAGGATGGGGGCCCAAATGTTCGGCAGGATCTGCTTGAACAGGATGTGCCCGACGCCCGCGCCGGCGGCGCGCGCCGCCTCCACATATTCGCGCTCGCGCAGCGAGATGACCTGGCCGCGGACGATACGCGCGGTGTAGAGCCAACCGAAGATCACGAAGATCAGGACGATCACCATGATCTTCTTCCAGGCCGCCACGCCCGAGGCGTTGGCCAGCTTGAGGTAGATGGTCGGGATGATCGCCAGCGCGAACAGGAAGAAGGGGAACGCCAGCATCACGTCGATGAACCAGCTCAGCACCCGGTCGACCCAGCCGCGCGCGTAGCCGGCGATGACGCCGATTACGACGCCGATGGTGGTCGCGACGATCTGGGCGACGACGGCGATCCCGAGCGAGGTGCGGATGCCGAAAACCAACTGTAGGAACACATCCTGGCCGCGCTCGGGGCGCAGGCCTAGCCAGTGGTCGCCACTGACGCCGCCGGCCGAGCCGAGCGGACGGCCGCGCAGGTCGAGAAGTTCGCTGTGGCCAACCTCAGGCCCACCCTGCCCGTACAGCCACTGGATCAGTGGCGCGGCGAGGGCGAGCAGCACGAAGAAGACGAGGACGCCAAAGCTGATCATCCCGGTCCGGTCGCGCTTGAGCCGCATCCAGGCGAGCTGGCTTGGTGAGCGCCCGACGATCTCTCTTATCGCCTCGGGCAGCCTCTCAGCCTCCGGAGCGACGGTAAGATTATCGACTATGTCGACCGCCGCGGCGCCGGTCCCGCCTGAAGCCGTCACCGGTTGAACGGGCTTGTCCATGGGCACACTTCTCCTACAGGTTGCAGCTAGCACGGCGTGTACCCCCGCGATCTCCGTGCTGGCTGAAGGCTAGTTCGCCTTCTGCGCTGTCGTGAAGCTCACTCAACATCGGTTCGATAACGAAGCGTCGAACCATCGCGAGCGTCTTCCCCAGCAGAACGCCATTCCTCGAACTCCAGGTTTACGAAAAGAAGTTGCCTTTTGGTAACGCCCGAAATTGCTGACCGAACGGCCGGACTAGGGTGCCCACATGACCTATTTCGATGTCGCTGAGGCTGCCGTGTCAGCAGCTCTCGCGGCGGGCGCCCGCTATGCGGACGCCCGAGTTATGCATAAGCGGTATGAAACGATGACGGCCCGCAACGGTGACATCGACGAACTCACGTCGGACGAGTCGGCGGGGATCGGTGTCCGGGCACTTGTCGGATCCAGCTGGGGTTTCTTCGCGGTACCAGATGCTGAAAAGGCAAAACAAGCCGGAGCTCGCGCCGCGGAGATCGCCAAGGCAAGCGCTCGCGTCCCCGGAAAGGCCATAGACCTTATCGCCGCCGAAGTCAACACCGCCTCCTGGGCGAGCGAGTGTGCCATTGACCCGATCGGCGTGGCGCTGTCCGACAAGGGCGACTTGCTGGTGCACGCCACAAAAGCCATGGGCGAGCACGGCGCCGACCTCTCCGAGGCGCTCTACCAGATCTGGGACACCAACAAATGGTTCCTCTCCAGCGAGGGACACCGCATCGACCAGCACATCCGCGAGTGTGGCGGCGGGATCAGCGCGACCAGCCTCGGCGAGAGCGAATCACAGCGCCGGTCCTACCCCTCATATAGAGGCCAGTACGGCACCCGCGGCTGGGAACTCGTCAATGAACTTGATCTGCTCGCCCACGCACCGCGCATCGCCGAGGAGTCGCGTGCCCTCCTCGACGCCCCGCTGTGCCAGTCGGGCGAGACCACGCTGATCCTCGGCGGCGAGCAGATGTGCCTGCAGATCCACGAATCGGTGGGCCACGCCATCGAGCTCGACCGCATTCTCGGCTGGGAGGCGGCGTTCGCCGGCACCTCGTGGCTCGACCTGTCCCGCCTGGGCAGCCTTACCTACGGCTCCGAGTTTATGAACATAATCATCGATGCTTCGATCCCGGGCGCGCTCGGCAGTTTCGGTTTTGATGATGAAGGGGTACCGGCGACAAGGCGGCATGCCGTGAAAAACGGCACGTGGGTCGGGGTTCTGGCCGGGCGCGACTCGGCATCGGTGGCCGGCCTCGACTACGCCGGCAGCGTCCGCTCCGACGGCTGGGCCAGGCTGCCCATGGTGCGCATGACCAATGTCGGGCTCGAGCCGGGCCCGCACACGCTCGAAGAGATCATCGCCAGCACGGAGGATGGCATATACATGGAGAACAACCGCTCCTGGTCGATCGATGACAAGCGGCTCAACTTCCAGTTCGGCTGCGAGATCGGCTATGAAGTCAAGGGCGGCAAGCTCGGCCGCCTCGTGCGCAACCCCACCTACACCGGCATCGGGCCGAAGTTCTGGAGCTCCATGGACATGCTCTCCAGCGAGATCGTCAACTGGGGCACGCCCAACTGTGGCAAGGGCCAACCCGCCCAGGTCGGCCACACGGGACACCCGGCGGCTCCGGCCCGCTTCCAGGGAGTGCGGGTGGGGGTGCGTGGATGACCCTCCGTCATGACTCGCCGCACACGGACGACTCAAGTCGTGGTCGCGCGATGCGAACAGTAAATGAGATCGCGGAGCGGGTGCTCGACGCCGCTCGCAAGGCGTTGCCCGGCGCGGAGATCGAGGTGAAGGCGGACAGGTCGAGTGTGGGCCTGACCCGCTTCGCCAACTCCTATATCCACCAGAACGTCGCCGAGGACACCACCTCCGTCTCGCTGCGCGTACACCGCGATGGGCGCACCATCGCGCTGTCCACCACGACCGGGGACCACGCGGCGTTCGTGCAGCGGGCGGCCGCGCTGGCCGAGCTCGGTCCGGTCGACGCGACCTGGCCGGGTCTTTCCCGGGCGCAGCCGTTGGAGCGTGAGGTTTCTCACGACGAGGCGACCGCCGCAGCGACCGCGCAGGACAGGGCGAGCCTGGTGCGCGACTTCGTCGAGGCCGCGGGCGGTCTCGAGGCGGCGGGCTATTGCCGCACCGTGGCCTGGGCCGGTGCCTATCGCAACTCGGCCGGGCAGGCGCTTGACGCCGCGACCGCCAGCGCCGACATGGATGGGATCGCCCGCTCCGACGGCGTCGACTCGGTCGCGCGGCGGCTCTCGGCGAGACTGTCCGATCTGGATGGTGCGGCGCTGGGTGTGCGGGCCGCTTCGGGTGTACACTCTTCGGCCTCGCCCGAGGAGCTGCCGCCGGGGCGGTACGAGGTGATCTTCGAACCTGAGGCGGTCAGCGATCTGCTCAACATCCTCATCATGTACGGCTTCAACGGCAAGGTTTTCAACGAGGGCCGCAGCTTCGCCGCGCTCGGCGCCCCCCAGTTCGACCCGTCGATCAGCATCAACGACGACCCGTTCGCCGATGACATCGGCGCCAAGCCGTTCGACAACGAGGGCACCTCGCGCACTCGCCTGACCCTGGTGGACAGCGGCATTACCGCCGCGATCGCGCACGACCGCCGCACCGCCCGCGAGGCCGGCGCGCGTTCGACCGGGCACTCCAACCCCGGCGAGAACTGGGGCCCGATGGCCGCCAACGTCGGGCTCACCCCCGGAACCGCCACGCTCGAGTCCATGATCGCCTCGATGGAGCGGGGAATCCTGGTGCGGGACCTGTGGTACACGCGCGTGCTCGACCCGCGCTCGCTGGTCGTCACCGGCCTGACCCGCAACGGGGCCTGGCTGGTCGAGAACGGTGAGATCGTGAAACCCGTGCGCAACTTCAGGTTCACCCAGTCCTACCCCAACGCCCTTACCCCCGGTGCCGTTCTGGGCGTGGGTTCGGTACCCATCCCGCAGGCCAGCCGCCGTGAGCTGAACACGTTGTCATGCCCGGCCCTGCACCTCGCGTCCTGGAACTTCACCGGTGGAGCCAGTGGTTAACTCCCCATAGGTGCCACCTGCGAGCAGGTATCGGTGCCGGTCGGCGTAACGTAACGTCCATCCTGCTTCTAGTCGTGTGCTGGAGAGACTTGAGATGACGACGTTGGCAACGAGGCCGACCGGCGCCAAGGCGCGCGCCGAGATCCCGGCCAAGACGTTGCGCACCGACAGGTGGTGGCTGGCCCCGCTGATCACGGCGGTCGGCTTGGGCGCCTGGGTGCTCTATGCCACGGTCCGCGTGTTCATGCAGAAGTGGTACTGGGTGGATCAATACAGCTACCTGACGCCCTTCTATTCGCCGTGCGTGTCGGACGGTTGCGTGCCGGACGCCGCGCACTTCGGCCGGTTCCTGCCGGACAACCCGCTGATCCCCTACGCCGCGCTGAGCCTGCCGTTCCTGCTGCTATTCCGGTTGACCTGTTACTACTACCGCAAGGCGTACTACAGGTCGTTCTGGATATCGCCGCCCGCGTGCGCGGTGCCGGACGGGCACAAGAGCTACAGCGGCGAGACCCGGTTCCCGCTGATCTTCCAGAACGCCCACCGCTACGCCTTCTACGCCGCCGCCATCATCTCGGTGATCAACACTTACGACGCCATACTGGCCCACATCACCGCGGAGCGGACGTTCGGTTTGGGGCTCGGCAACGTCATTCTGTGGATCAACGTCATCATGCTCTGGGCCTACACGGTTTCGTGCCACTCCTGCCGGCACATCATCGGCGGGCGGCTCAAGCACTTCTCCAAGCACCCGGTGCGTTACCGGGCTTGGACGTTCGTCTCCAGGCTCAACGCCCGGCACATGGCGCTGGCGTGGATCACGCTGGGCACGCTGGCCGTGACCGACTTCTACATCATGGCCCTTGCCGCCGGCTGGTGGCCTGACTTGAGGTTCGTGGGGTAATGGACAAGTTTCAATATGACGTCGTCGTGATCGGCGCGGGTGGGGCCGGGCTGCGCGCCGCCATCGAGGCCAGGCTCGCCGGCAAGAGGACCGCGATCATCTCCAAATCCCTGTTCGGCAAGGCGCACACCGTCATGGCCGAGGGCGGCGCCGCCGCCGCGATGGGCAACGTCAACAGCAACGACAACTGGATGGTCCACTTCCGCGACACCATGCGCGGTGGCAAGTTCCTCAACAACTTCCGCATGGCCGAGCTGCACGCCAAGGAGTCGCCGGCCCGCATCTGGGAGCTGGAGACCTACGGCGCGCTCTTCGACCGCACCCGCGACGGCAGGATCTCGCAGCGCAACTTCGGTGGCCACGAGTACCCGCGCCTGGCCCACGTCGGCGACCGCACCGGTCTCGAGCTGATCCGCACCCTTCAGCAAAAGATCGTCTCGCTGCAGCAGGAGGACAAGGCGCAGTACGGCGAGTACGAGGCGCGTATCCGCGTGTTCGCCGAGACCACCATCACCGAGCTGCTGCTCGACGGCGGCCGCGTCGCCGGCGCCTTCGGCTATTACCGCGAATCCGGCGAGTTCGTCTGCTTCGAAGCCCCCGCGGTAATCCTGGCCACCGGCGGCGTCGGCAAGTCCTACAAGGTGACCTCCAACAGCTGGGAGTACACCGGCGACGGCCACGCCCTCGCGCTGCGCGCCGGGGCCAAGCTGATCAACATGGAGTTCCTCCAGTTCCACCCGACCGGCATGGTCTGGCCCCCTTCGGTGAAGGGCATCCTCGTCACCGAGTCGGTGCGCGGCGACGGTGGCGTGCTGACCAACACCGAGGGCAAGCGGTTCATGTTCGACTACGTACCCGACGTTTTCCGCAAGCAATATGCGGAGACCGAGGCCGAGGCGGACCGCTGGTACACCGACCCGGACCACAACCGCCGCCCGCCGGAGCTGCTGCCCCGCGACGAGGTGGCCCGCGCCATCAACAGCGAGGTGAAGGCGGGCCGCGGCACCAAGGCCGGCGGTGTCTATCTCGATGTGAGCAAGCGCCTGCCCGGCGAGGTGATCCGCAAGAAGCTGCCGTCGATGTACCACCAGTTCAAGGAGCTGGCCGACGTCGACATCACCAAGCAGCCGATGGAGGTCGGGCCGACCTGCCACTACGTCATGGGCGGCATCGAGGTCGACGCGGACACGGCGGCCGCTTCGGTGCCGGGGCTGTACGCGGCCGGTGAGTGCTCAGGCGGGATGCACGGCTCAAACCGCTTGGGCGGCAACAGCTTGTCCGACCTTCTCGTGTTCGGCAAGCGGGCCGGGGAGCACGCCGCGTCCTATGTGGACGATCTGACCGGCCGGCCCAAGGTGAAGCAGGCCGACCTCGACGCCGCGTCGGAGTTCGCCCTCGCGCCGCTGTCCCGCGATGGGGGCGAGAATCCCTATACGCTGCAGCACGACCTGCAAGAGATCATGGGTACTCTGGTGGGGATCATCCGCCGCGAAGGCGAGCTTGTGCAGGCCATAAGCGACCTCGCGACCCTCAAGGAGCGAGTCTTCAAGGTCGGGGCGATCGGCGGCCGCCGCTACAACCCGGGCTGGCACCTCGCACTGGACCTGCGCAACATGCTTGTCGTCTCGGAGTGCACCGCCAAGGCGGCGCTGGAGCGGGAAGAGTCGCGCGGCGGTCACACCCGTGAGGACTTTCCCAAGATGGACGCGCAGTGGCGCCAGCTCAACCTGGTCTGCTCGCTGTCCGGTTCGGGTGAGGTTTCCCTTGTACGCCAACCGGTTCCCATCATACGTAAGGATTTGCTCGACCTCTTCGACCGGTCCGAGCTGGCCAAGTACATGACCGACGAGGAGCTGTCATGAGGAAGTTCAGGGTCTGGCGTGGTGACGCCACCGGCGGCCAGCTCAACGACTACAAGGTCGAGGTGAACGAGGGCGAGGTCGTCCTCGACGTGATCCACCGCCTGCAGGCCACGCAGGAGCCCGACCTGGCTTGCCGCTGGAACTGCAAGGCGGGCAAGTGCGGCTCCTGCTCGATGGAGATCAACGGCATGCCGCGCCTGGCTTGCATGACGCGGATGTCGACCTTCGAGGAGAACGAGACCGTCACCGTCAGCCCGCTTCGCACCTTCCCGGTCATCCGCGACCTCGTCACGGACGTCTCGTACAACTACGAGAAGGCCCGCGAGCTGCCCGCCTTCGCCCCGCCCAGAGGCGTCGGCCCGGGCCAGTACCGGATGCAGCAGGTCGACATCGACCGTTCGCAGGAGTTCCGCAAGTGCATCGAGTGTTTCCTGTGCCAGAACACCTGTCACGTGATCCGCGACCACGAGGACAACAAGCGGGAGTTCGCCGGCCCGCGCTTGTTCATCCGCGCCGCCGAGCTGGACATGCACCCGCTCGACGCGCGGGGCGACCGCAAGGAGTTCGCCAAGCAGCAGCAAGGCCTGGGCTACTGCAACATCACCAAGTGCTGCACCGAGGTGTGCCCAGAGCACATCAAGATTACGGATAACGCCATCATTCCGATGAAGGAGCGCGTCGTCGACCGGCGGTACGATCCGCTCGTGGTACTTGGACGCAAAATCCTGCGGCGCGACCAGCTCCCGGCCGACGCCATCCCGGAACCCAGCGTGCACGCCGACCCGGTCACCGTCGATGAGGGAAGCGCACCGGTCAACTTCAGCCGCACGAAGCAACGGCCGCGCGAGACCGAGCTGGACGCCAGAGGCCGTATGAACCTCAACGAGATGCTTTCGGATCGCTCGGCGGCCGCCTCACCCTTCGGCGACGAGATCACCTTTCCGGTCGACCCCAAGTCGCTGAACTACTACCACCCCCACCACAAGTAGCCCCCACCCCGACCCGTTGATCTTGTATGAGCGGTGGGCACCGCTCGTACAAGATCAACGCAAGGAATCGTAGACCGCCTCCACCCGGGCGGCCAAGCCCACCTCTGCCGGGGTGAGCGTGCCATCGGCCTCCCCGTAGAGCCGGATCTGCGTATTGCCGTCGCAACGGCGTATCTGCGGGCGCACCCCCAGGGCCTCGGCCGCGATCTGGATCCGCTCGGTCAGCACAGCGTGCTGCGAGTCATCGAGCTGGAGCGTGCGCCTGAGGCCTTCCCCGTCGTGCATCCAACCGGTTAGCTGGGATAATGCGTCGCTGAGATAGTCGTGTCTCTGGCTCCTCCTCCAGACCACGCCCATTCACACCTCCCAGCGTCGTTGCCGGCTTGTGGCCGAATCGTCTCCGCGCCGTTGCAATCGGTCCTCTCATCCTGCCTGGTTACTGGCTGTGTGTCCACGCGCACAAAAGCGACTTCACGTACTTCGCAGGACGGTGTGTACACCGGAGATCGTGGAATCGCGATTTGTCTGGCACTCTGTGTTGCCGTGCCAACAAACTCGCCCGAGACCGGGATCCGTGTCATCGTCGGCGCGGCCATCGTTGACGACGGTCGCGTGCTTGCCTGTGAACGTTCGGACCCACCCGAGGTGGCCGGAAAGTGGGAATTTCCTGGCGGAAAAGTGGAGGCCGGGGAGTCCGAGGAGGAGGCGCTCATCCGGGAGTGCGAGGAAGAGCTCGGTGTCCTCGTCGCCGTGGGCGAACGGGTGGGTCACGACGTCCTGCTCGGGCACGGGCGAAGCGTCCTGCGCGTCTACCTGGCGACGCTGGTGAAGGGCCAGCCGGTACCCCTTGAGCACTCAGAGATCCGATGGCTGGCCGCGGCCGAACTGGGCGACGTGCCCTGGCTCCCGGCCGACGCGCCCATCGTCGAGGCGTTGAGGAACCACCTCTAGACGCCGCTAGACGTTGAAGCGGAACTCGACGACGTCGCCTTCGCGCATCACGTACTTCTTGCCCTCGATGCGTACCTTGCCCGCCGCCTTGGCCGCCGCCATGGATCCGGCGGCGATGAGGTCGTCGTAGGAGACGATCTCGGCTTTGATGAAGCCACGCTGGAAGTCGCTGTGGATGACGCCCGCCGCCTCGGGCGCGGTGGCGCCGACCGGGATGGTCCAGGCGCGCGCCTCCTTGGGCCCGGCCGTCAGATAGGTCTGCAGGCCCAGGGTGCGAAAGCCCACCCGGATGAGCTGGTCGAGGCCGGGCTCGGGCTGGCCGATCGCCTCGAGCATCTCGCGTGCCTCGTCCTCGGGCAGGTCGATCAGCTCCGACTCGATCTTCGCGTCCATGAAGATCGCCTCGGCCGGCGCCACCAGGCCGCGCATCTCGTCGAGGAAAGCGGCGTTGGCCAGCTTCGCCTCGTCCACGTTGAAGACGTACAGGAAAGGCTTGGCGGTCAACAGGTGCAGCTCGCGCAGCGGCTCCGGGTCGAGCCCGGCCGCGTAGACGGTGGTGCCCTTGTCGAGGATCTCCCCGGCCTCCCGCGCCGCGTGGAATTCCGCGACGCGATCTTTCCGGACGCGAGACTCCTTCTCCAAGCGCGGCAAGACTTTCTCGATGGTCTGCAGGTCGGCCAGGATCAGCTCGGTGTTGATCGTCTCGATGTCGTCCTTGGGCGACACCTCACCCTCGACATGGATCACGTTGGGATCGGTGAACGCACGCACCACCTGGCAGATGGCGGAGGCGTCGCGGAGGTTGGCCAGGAACGCGTTGCCGCGCCCCTGGCCCTTGGACGCGCCGCGCACCAGGCCGGCGATGTCGACGAACGACACGGGCGCGGGAAGCACCTTCTGTGAGCTGAACATCTCGGCCAGCCGGCCCAGCCGCGGATCGGGCAGACCCACCACGCCTACGTTGGGTTCGATGGTGGCGAAGGGATAGTTGGCGGAGAGCACGTGGTTGCGCGTGAGCGCGTTGAACAGGGTGCTCTTCCCGACCTGGGGCAGGCCGACGATTCCGATAGTGAGGCTCACGAGAATCCAGACTAGCTGCAATCCTCCGACCAAGTGATTTCGTCCGCCAGCCCGCCGTCGGCGAGGTAGCGCGCCACACCACGCAGGGCGAGGTTCTTGGGGACGAACCACGCCTGCGGGATCGACTGTGCTTCCTCCCACATCACATCCAGGGCGGCGTCACCGCCGTTGGAGCTGCGCGTGCAGTGCTGGGTGAACTCCGAGTCGGTGTGGATCAGCGCCCAGCCGTCGGACGTGAGGGCGACCGACAGGCCGGCCCCGGAGGAGTCGCGGCGCAGCTCGATGCCGGGTGCCATGTCGCCCGCCGATTCGTACTGAGACAGCAACTCTCCGGCGAGCGCCTCGACATCGCCCTCGCTGGAGACGTCGCGCGTCTGCCGCTCGATGCTCCCCTGGTTCCAGTACAACGCTTCTACAGCCACTACAACTCCAACCAACGCTCGACGCCGTGCATGAACCGCCAGGTGCTCACGCCGCCTGCGTCGTTGGGGAATCGAACGTCCAGCATCGATCCCTCCGGCAGGAGCTTGTTGAGAACAAACCGGCACTTGGCGGCACCGGTCTCGCACGGCACCTTGTTAATGAACAGTTCTGCTGCCTTGACCCCATTCTGGTGCATGTACCCGGCCGTGTGGCCCTCGACATGCGTCCACGCCCGGGTCAGACCCGATCCCGGTCCTCCCGGGAGGTTGTCCTTGAGCCATTTTCCGGGACCGCTCTCGCCACTGATCAGCGGAATCTCTTGGTCGCCGACTTTCAGGATGCCCCGCACCTTGCCGCCGTCATATAGCGGCAGGTCCGGATGGACGCGCCCGCGCCCGAGTGCCCGGCCGACGTCGTCGGCCTTCTTCGCGGCCGCTTTCGCGGCGGTCATGAGCTCGTCGCCCATCTTGATGATGTTTTCGAGGACTTTCATCAAGCCCTTTGCCGCGGCGCCGGCCAGCTTGCCTCTCGTCCCACTCCCAGCCATGAGCAGAACGTAGCGACGTATGTCAAATCGAGCAATGGACGATCCGCTAGATCTTGTCGCCCTCAAGATCCGCAATTTGCCCGGCAGTCGCGCTCCCACGAGCGCTCAAGCCGCTTATTGCCAGGCAAATTGCGGGATCTTGGGGCCTTCGCAGGGCGAGCGCTGCCCCGTCCGAATTCCGCCAGCCGTTTGCCCCGGCGAGGGGGCAGACTTGGCCACGTGGACTTGTATCCGGTTATCAGCAGCAAGGATCGCCGCTTCGACGGGCGGTTCTGGGTCGGCGTGACCACGACGGGAATTTACTGCCGTCCATCCTGCCCGGCCCGTACCCCTAAACCGGAGAATGTCCGGTTCTTCCCAAGCGTGGCCGCGGCCGCCAAGGCCGGTTTCCGCGCCTGCCGCCGCTGCGCGCCCGACGCCGTGCCCGGTTCGCCGCAGTGGGACGCCCGCGCCGACCTCACGGCCCGCGCCGTCCGGCTGATCAACGACGGGGTGGTGGACCGGGGCGGGGTGCCGGCGCTCGCCGCGCGCCTCGGCTACACCGAGCGCCACCTGCACCGCCTGCTCACGCAGGAGCTGGGTGCGGGCCCGATCGCGCTGGCGCGCACGCAGCGGGCCCAGACCGCCAAGACACTCATCGCCAAAACGAGCCTGGGGCTGGCCGAGATCGCGTTCGCCTCGGGCTTCGGCAGCGTACGCCAGTTCAACGATACGTTCAAGGAAGTCTATGGCTGCGCGCCATCGGCGCTGCGGCGCAACAGCAACGACACCGTCGACGGGACCATCAACCTCAAACTCGCCTACCGGCCGCCGCTGAACGCCAAGGCGCTCTTCGATTTCCTTGGGGCACGGGCGATCCCGGGCATCGAGTCCTATCAGGACGGTGTATACCAGAGAAGCGTGAGGCTGCCGCACGGCGCGGCCACGGTCGCGCTCACCCCCGGCGACGGTCACATCGCCGCGCAGCTCAACCTCTCCGACGTCCGCGACCTGACGCCGGCGGTGGCCAGATGCCGGCGGCTGCTCGACCTCGACGCCGACCCGCAGGCCATCGACGCCTGTGTATCAGGCTCGCAGGGTACGCGTGTGCCGCGCGCCGTCGACGGATTCGAGATGGCGGTCCGGGCGGTCGTGGGTCAGCAGATCAGCGTGTCCGGTGCGCGGACCGTTCTGGCCAAGCTGGTGCGCGACGGCCTTTTCCCCACGCCGGCGGAGCTGCTGGAGCTGCCGGACGAGGCGTTCGCCATGCCGGCCCGGCGCCGGGAGACGTTGCGGGCACTGGCAGGTGCCATGCTCGAAGGCCTCACGCTTGACTCGGGAAGCGACCGCGAGACCACGCGGGCCGCGTTGCTCTCGCTGCCCGGCATCGGGGAGTGGACCGCCGGCTACATCTCGATGCGCGCGCTCGGCGACCCGGATGTGTTCCTGCCCACCGATCTCGGCTCGCTGCACGGCGCGGCCGCGCTCGGCCTTCCCACCGATCCCAGAGAGCTCGCCAAGCACGCCGAACAGTGGCGCCCTTGGCGTTCCTACGCCCAGATCCTGCTTTGGAGAGCAAACTGATGATTACCATCGATACCCCTATCGGCCCGTTCACCATGACCGGCAACGGTTTCGCCGTCACCGAGGCCCGCTTCGGCGAGGCGATCCTCGCCGACGGTGACGTACCGCCCGAGGCGGTAAAGGCGATCGAGTCCTATTTCGACGGTGATTTCGCGGCGCTCGACTCGGTACCGGTACAGCAGAATGGCACTGAATTTCTCAGGCACTGCTGGGACGTACTGCGGACGCTGCGCGAGCCCGTCTCCTACACCGAGTTCGCCCGCCTGACCGGCAAGCCGCCCACCGCGGTGCGCGCCGCCGCCCAGGGGTGCGCCCGCAACCAGGTCGCCCTGTTCGTGCCGTGCCACCGCGTGCTCCGCTCGGACGGCACCCTCGGCGGCTACCGCTGGGGCCTGCACATCAAGGAGTACCTGCTCCAGCACGAGCGCGAAATCCTGGGTTAGCATCGCCGCCGTGGCAGACGAACAGAAGAAGAAACCTGAAGAGAAGAAGGACGAGACGCCTGAGCCCAGTGACGCGCTTGTCGAGACGCATCACGAGATCGGTGGCCTGAAATACACGGCCACCGCGGGCCGGGTGGTTCTCCGGTTCGAGTCGCACACCGACGACAAGTTCGACGGGCACAAGGCGAAGGCCGAGATGTTCATGATCTCTTATGTGCTCGATGACGGCGATCCGGGTACAAGACCGGTCATTTTCGCTTTTAATGGCGGACCCGGTTCGTCCTCGGTGTGGCTGCACCTGGGTCTGCTGGGCCCCCGCCGCGTCCTCTCCGGCGACGCCGGGGGGCTTCTGCCCCCGCCGTACGGCCTGGCCGACAACGCCGAGACCCTGCTGCGCCAGGCCGACCTGGTCTTCATCGACCCAGTCTCGACCGGCTGGTCCCGCACCCTCAGGGGCGAGAAAGCCAGGGACTACCACGGTTTCAGCGCCGATATCGAGAGCGTGGGCGAGCTGATCCGTCTGTGGACGGGGCGCAACGGCCGCTGGATGTCCCCGAAGTACCTGTGCGGCGAGAGCTACGGCACGCTGCGGGCGGCGGGCCTATCGCACCACCTGCAGGAGCGGCACGGCATGTACCTCAACGGCCTCATTCTCATCTCGACCGTGCTCAACATCGGCACGCTGCATTTCCACCCGCATCTGGACATCTCCTACCCGCTGTTCCTGCCGACCTACGCCGCGATCGCCCACTATCACGGGCTGCACGGCGACCGGCCGCTGCGCGAGGTGCTCGACGAGGCGGAGGCGTTCGCCGCGCGTGACTATCCTTGGGTGCTCAGCCGCGGTTCCCGCCTCTCGGCCCGGGAGCGAGCCGACGCCGTCACCAAGCTCTCCCGCCTGACCGGCCTGTCCGAGGACTACCTCGACCGCGTTGACCTGCGCGTGGAGCACGTGCGCTTCTACACCGAGGTGCTGCGCTCGCGACGCCGCACCGTGGGCCGCCTCGACGGGCGCTTCACCGGCTGGGACGCCGATTACGGGCGCGAGCGTTACACCTCGGACCCGTCGTTCGACGCCATCATGGGCCCCTACACCGCGGCGATCAACCACTACCTGCGCCGGGAGCTGAAGGTGGAGCAGGACCTGCCCTACGAGGTGCTCGCGTGGAAGCAGGTGAGCCCGTGGTCCTTCAAGGAGTTCGAGGGCCAGCACGTCAATGTCGCCGACAAGCTCGCCCAGGCGATGCGGGCCAACCCGCATATGCGCGTCCAGGTCGCCTGCGGCTACCACGACGGTGCGACGCCGTACTACGCCAGCGAGCACACCTTCGCCCACCTGGAGATCCCCGACGACTTACACGGCAACATCGAATTCAAGTACTACGAAGCCGGGCACATGATGTACGTTCACGAGCCTTCCCGCGTGGCGCAGTCCGAGCACATTAGGACGTTTGTGTCACAGTGAGTCCGTGGAGACTCTGGCGATCGTCATCGTCTGCCTGCTTGCCGGCGCCGGGCTCGGGTGGCTTGCCGCCCGGGCCCGCGTCGCGCCGGAACTGGCCCGCCTCAACGCCACCATCGACGCTTCGGTGGCCGGCGAAGCGAGACTGGAACAGGCGATGCGGGCCCTCTCCTTCGAAGCCACGGCGCAGTCGCAGGAGGCCGTGGCGCGGGTGATCGCTCCACTGCACGAGACGCTGCGCCAGCTCGAGCACGATCGCATCGACGCGTACGCGGAATTGCGCTCCCAGCTGCGGGTCGCCAACGAACAGACCGGCCAGCTCGTGGGGGCACTCCGTACCTCGCATGTGCGCGGACGCTGGGGCGAGCATCAACTGCGCCGCATCGTCGAGGCGGCGGGCATGCTCCACCACTGCGACTTCGACGAGCAGGTGACCACAATCGTCGATGGATCGGTGCTGCGGCCGGACATGGTGGTGCGCCTGCACGGCGGCCGAAGCGTGGTCGTCGACGCCAAGGTGCCGCTCGACGCGTACCTCAATGAGGATTTCAGCGGCCACGCCAAGGCGCTCAAGTCCCATGTGGACCTGCTGTCAGCCCGCGGCTATTGGCAGGCCTTCCCGCAGGCGCCCGAGTTCGTGGTGCTGTTCGTACCGGCCGAGCCGTTCCTGAACGTGGCGCTGCAACACGATCCGGCCCTGCTCGAGCACGCCTTCGCGCGCAACATCGTGCTCGCCACCCCGTCCACCCTGGTTGCTCTACTTAGGACGGTCGCATATACCTGGCGCCAGGAAGCCTTGTCGCGCAACGCGATGGAGGTTCATCATCTGGCCAAGCAGCTGTACTCCCGGTTGGGAACCGTGGGTGGCCACCTGACCAAGCTCGGCAGCTCGCTGGCCGCCTCGGTCACCGCCTACAACAACGCGGTCGGTTCGCTGGAGCAGCGGGTGCTCGTCAGCGCCCGCCGCCTGGCCGAGCTGGGCGTGGCCGACGAGCCGCTGACCGAGTTGCCACCGGTGGAGCTGACCCCGCGCCGCCCCCAAGCGCCCGAACTTATCGAGCCGTAGCTTTCTTCATGTCGCGCTTGAGCTCCTGCGGCAGCGAGAAGACCAGCCGCTCGTCCACCGTGGCGACCTCCTCGACATCGCCGAACCCGCGCTCGGCCAGATGCGCGATGACCTCCTGGACCAGATCGTCCGGGACCGACGCGCCCGAGGAGAGGCCCACGGTCGTGACGCCCTCCAGCCACTCGTCCTTGATCTCGTGAGCGAAGTCGATCAGGTGCCCGGCCGGGGCGCCGGCCTGCAGCGCCACCTCCACCATGCGCACCGAGTTGGACGAGTTGCGCGAGCCGACCACGAGGATGAGGTCGCACTCGGAGGCGATGCGCTTCATCACCTGCTGCCTGTTTTGCGTGGCATAGCAGATGTCGTCGCTGGGCGGCGACTGCAGCAGCGGCAGCCTCCGCTTGAGGCGCGCCACCGTCTCCAGGGTCTCGTCGACGCTGAGCGTGGTCTGCGACAGCCACACCACCTTGCTCGGGTCACGCACGGTCACCTTGTCGACGCCTTCCGGCCCGTCGACAAGCTGGATGTGGGCGGGTGCCTCGCCGCTGGTGCCGATGACCTCCTCGTGCCCCTCGTGCCCGATGAGCAGGATGTCGTAGTCCTCGTTGGCGAAGCGCCGGGCCTCCTGGTGCACCTTGGTCACCAGCGGGCAGGTGGCGTCGATCGCCTTGAGGTTGCGCTCGCGCGCCTGCTCATAGACCTCCGGGGCGACGCCGTGCGCGGAGAAGATCACGGTCGCACCCTCGGGTACCTCCTGATTCTCCTCCACAAAGATCGCGCCTTTGGCCTCGAGCGTGGCCACCACATGCTTGTTGTGCACAATCTGCTTGCGCACATAGATCGGGGCGCCGTAGAGCTTGAGAGCCTCCTCGACCGTCTGCACGGCCCGGTCGACGCCGGCGCAGTAGCCGCGCGGCTTGGCCAGCAGGACACGCTTGCGAGGAGCATCAGTCACCAGGCCATCCTATCCGTCAGGAAGAATGACCCAGCGTGAGTGCGATCGTGAGTGAGGCCACCAGCAGCCCGGAAGAGCCTTGGCCCGTGAGGGTGGTCAGCCAGAAGATAAGTGCCTGGATAGGCAAGCTCGGCTGGGTGTGGATCGATGGGCAGGTGGCCCAGCTCAGCCGACGGCCGGGCTCGAGCACGGTCTTCCTCACCCTGCGAGACCCCTCGGCCGATCTCAGCCTGACCGTCACCGCCAGCCGCGACGTGCTCGATGCTGGAGCGCCGGGGCTCGAGGAGGGTTCGCGGGTGGTGATGCATGCCAGGCCCGAGTGGTACGCGCAGCGGGGCACCCTGTCGCTGCGGGCTGACCAGATCCGCCTTGTCGGCCTCGGTGAGCTGCTGGCCCGCCTCGAACAACTCAAGAAGTTGCTTCAGGCCGAGGGACTCTTCGATCCGCGCCGCAAGCGCCGGCCGCCGTTCCTGCCGCACAGAATCGGCCTGGTGACGGCGCGGGCGTCCGCCGCCGAGCGGGATGTGCTGACCAATGCCCGCCGCCGGTGGCCCGCGGTCGACTTTCGTGTGGTGAACGTCACCGTTCAGGGTCCGACCGCCGTTCCGTCGATCATCGGAGCGGTGCAAAGCCTTGACGCCGACGACACTGTCGACGTGATCATCCTGGCCCGGGGTGGCGGTTCGGTCGAGGATCTGCTCCCCTTCAGCGATGAAGCCCTGTGCCGGGCCGTCTTCGCCTGCCGCACCCCGGTGATCTCGGCTATCGGCCACGAACCCGATACGCCCCTGGTGGACTGGGTGGCCGACGTCCGCGCCTCGACCCCGACCGACGCGGCCAAGCGTGTGGTACCGGATCTCGCCGACGAACTGCGCCTGATGGCCCAGGCCCGGGCCCGCCTGACCCAGGCCGTACGGCACCGGCTCGACCGCGAGCAGCAGCGCCTCGACGCGATCCGCAGCCGCCCCGTGCTCGCCCACCCGCACGCGCTCGTCGACCGCCTCGAAGCCGACCTCCACCCGGCGGTGCAACGTATCCGGCGCTCGGTCGAGTTCCGCCTCACCCGGGCCGAAAGCGACCTCTCGCACACCCTGGCCCGCCTGCGCGCACTCTCGCCGGCCGCGACCCTGGCCCGCGGCTACGCCATCGTGCAAACCCTTGCGGGACAAGTGATCCGTAAGCCGGCTTCGGTTGGGGCGGGTGACGCGCTTCGGATCCGGCTGGCCGAGGGCGAGCTGAAGGCTAAGGTGACCGGATGACCGAGGAATTGTCGTACGAGGCCGCGCGGGCCGAACTGGCCGAGGTCGTCACCAAGCTGGAGTCCGGCGGCGGCAGCCTCGAGGAGGCGCTCGCGCTCTGGGAACGAGGCGAGCAGCTGGCCGCCATCTGCCAGGCCCGTCTGGACGGAGCCCGAGCCCGCCTGGACGCCGCCACCCAACCCAACGACTGACTCCTGACCCGCAAGGTCCCGGCACGGCCAGCGCAACCCCCCGTTGCCTGATTCACATTGCCTATTCTCGTTATCCGAAGTCAACGAGCTCGTTATTCGAAGTCAACGAGCTCGTTATTCGAAATCAACGAGCGAGTAGCGGGCCAGCTTCTCGAGACGGTGGTAGCTATCGATGACTCGGACCGTGCCGGACTTGGAGCGCATGACAATCGACTGCGTGTAGGCGCCGCCGTCGCGGTAGCGCACACCGCGCAGCAGGTCGCCCGAGGTGACGCCGGTGGCCACGAAGAAGGCGTTCTCGCCGGTGATGAGCTCATCGGTGGTGAGGACCCGGTCCAGATGGTGACCGGCGTCGATGGCCTTCTGCCGCTCGTCGTCGTCGCGCGGCCAGAGCCGGCCCTGCATCATGCCGCCCAAGCACTTCAGGGCGCAGGCGGCGGTGATCCCCTCGGGCGTGCCGCCGATGCCCATGAGCACGTCGACCGAGGACTGCTCGCGGGCGGCGTAGATCGCCCCGGCGATGTCGCCGTCGGAGATGAACCGGATCCGCGCGCCCGCCTCACGGATCTCGGCCACCAGCTCGTCGTGGCGTGGCCGGTCAAGCACGCACACAACCACATCCTCGACCCGGGAACGCTTGACGGCGGCGATCCGGCGCAGGTTCTCGGTCGCCCCGGCGGTGATGTCGATCACGTCCGCGTAGTCGGATCCGACCGCGAGCTTCTCCATGTAGAAAACGGCGCTCGGGTCGAACATCGAGCCGCGCTCGGCGACCGCGAGGACCGCCAAGGCGTTGGGCATGCCCTTGCTCATCAGGGTCGTGCCGTCGATCGGGTCGACGGCCACGTCCACCTCGGGGCCGGTGCCGTCGCCCACCTGTTCCCCGTTGAAGAGCATGGGAGCGTTGTCTTTCTCGCCCTCGCCGATAACGACCGTGCCGCGCATCGGCAGCGAATTGATCAGCTTGCGCATCGCGTCGACCGCGGCGCCGTCCCCCGCCTCCTTGTCGCCGCGCCCCACCCAGCGACCCGCGGCCATCGCGGCCGCCTCGGTCACCCGGACGAGATCAAGTGCTAGGTTTCGATCAAGGTCCTGAGGTGTACGCATGCCATCATCCTGGCATGGCGGGGGCGGTTAACGCTCGTTCGGGTCGCGTTGATTAGCGTGTCATGCTGTGAGCGTGACATCCACTGAAGTTCCCGCGACGCGTGGCGGGCGCCGACCGCGCGACATGGCACTGTCTCTCATCGTGCTGCTGATCCCGGTGATACTGGTGATCGTCGCGTATCGCTCGCTCTATCAGGGCGACTCAGTGGTCACCGTCGATCCCACCGAGACCATCGCGAGCGCCGGCCGGGCCGGAATCACCGACCTGCCGCCCGCGACGGCACCCCCTGGGTGGTCAATCATCAGCGCTACCTTCCGGGAGGGGGTTTTGCGCATCGGGTACCTCGACCAGCGCCAGAAGGGGGTCCAGCTGGTGCAGGCCCGAGGCACCCTCGATCAGCCCCGGCCGGGCGACAAGTCCATGACCGGCAGCCACGACGGGGTGAGCGTCCTGCTGCTGACCCAGGAGGCCGACCTCGAGCCGCTGGCCAAGCTGCTACCGATCCCGGTAAGCGCCAACAATCTCCGCTAGCGAGTCGTCGATCGGGGTCGGGGTGAGACCGAACGTGCGCTCGGTGAGGCTCGAGTCCAGGATGAACGGCCTGGCGAACTGGTAGTAGGTGGCGCGCAGCTCGCGGATCGTCGTGGAGAACAGGCCCACCGTCCAGAGCGCCGCGTAGGGCATCGTCACTATCTTCGGCTTGGGCAGGCCGGCTATCTCGTTGGCCCGCTCCGCGATGGCTTGGATGGACATGGCCGGCGCGGTCGGCACGTGCCACGCCTTGCCCCAGGCCCGTTCGTCCTGCGCTATCGTCACCAGCGCCCGCGCCGTGTCGTCCACATTGGACCAGCTGTGCGGGGCTTGCTTGTCGCCGTACGCGTAGGCAGTCTGGTTCCGTAGCGTGCGCTTGAGTACCACTTCCTCCAGCACGCTGTTGGCCCCCACCCCGATGTAGTCGCTTGCCCTGGCCTCCGTCACCGGTACGCCCGAAGCCAGCATGTCCTCCCACATCCTGGCTCTGACCCTTAGCTTCGGATGCGTTGCCGCCATTGGTGTTTGCTCGGTCATCGGGCGGTCCACCGGGCCGTAGCCGTAAAGGTTGTTCACCGCCACCAGGACGGAGCTGTTGGCTTTCGCCGCTTGCAGCATCGCGTTGGCCAGCGGCGGCCAATCCGTGAGCCACCTGTGATACGCCGGGTTGGCGCAGTTGTACAGCGTCGTCGCGCCCGCGGTCAGGCTCGTCAGGGTAGCGGCATCGGAGGCGTCCGCCGCCACCAACTCGATCCCGTCGGCCTTGGGCCCGCGCCCGCTTCTCGTTATCACCCTGACCTTTTCGCCCTGGCCCGCCAGCAGCCGCGCCACCCTGGACCCGATCGGCCCCGCCCCCACGATCGCCTGCATCTCCCTGCTCCCCTCCATCCGTCCCTACAACTAACTGTTAACGCCGCTTCCGCTTCGCTCCGCTGCTTTCCTCAGCGTTTCCTCAGCGCCGCCTTGCCCGCCCGCTACCGCCTCGGTCGCCCGCTACCGACCCAGCCTTCACGATCGCGGCCCTTCACGACCGCGGCCCTTCACGACCGCGACCAGGTGAGCACGCATTCCGCACCCGTCCCGCTTCGTGAGCATCAAACTCTCTTGTGAGCAGTGCTCTCCAATTGGAGCAGGATCCCCGCTCCGTGTCAAGAGCAGTGCTCTCGATTCGGTGTTATGCTCTTGCACATGAGCGCACCCTCGATCAGGAGCCGTCTACGCAACGAGCTGACCGCCGAAATCAAAGCGGCAGCACGCCGGCAACTGGCCAAAGAGGGCGCAAACCTGTCGCTTCGCGCGGTGGCGCGCGAGATGGGCATGGTCTCCTCGGCGGTCTACCGCTACTTCCCCAGCCGCGACGATTTGCTCACCGCGCTGATCATCGACTGCTACAACGAGCTGGGCCGCGCGGCCGAAAAGGCGGCCGAAAAGGCGGCCGAAAAGGCGGCCGAAAAGGCGGCCGAGCCCGGCCGGGTTCTCGACCGCTGGCTTGCGTTCGGGCACGCCGTGCGGGACTGGGCCCTGGCCAACCCGGCGGAATATGCGCTCATCTACGGCTCGCCGGTCCCCGGATACAAAGCGCCCCAGGACACCATCGGCCCGGCCGCGCGCCCGACCGACCTCCTCCTTCGGCTGCTCGCCGACGGGGCAAGGTCCGGCGAGCTCAAACCCACAGGCTCGGGCGGCCCGAGCCTGATGCCGGCCACGGTCGCGGCCGAGCTGGATCGCATGCGGGCGCAGATGCCGATGGAGGTCCCGGCAAACCTTCTGGCGCGCGGCATCACAGCCTGGGTGCAGCTGTTCGGGCTGGTCAACTTCGAGCTGTTCGGCCGGTTCAACGGGCTGATCGAGGAGGGCCGCCAGGACTTCTTCGACTACCAACTACGTGTCATGGCCGAGCACATTGGCCTCGATCGATGAGCATTTTCTCGGAAAATGCGGCCTCAAAGCGCCACGAGCCAGCATTATCCGAGAAAATGCCAAGACCAACGATCACACGCCCGCGGGAGCGGAAGCAAGCGCGGGCGAAGGCGAACCAACGGGGGCCGGACGCCGGCGGGCGGACAGCCAGGAGCCGAGACCTCCGACGTGATCATCGCGGAGCAGGTTCATCGGGATCGTGACTCGCAAACGCCGCCCGCACCCGCTGGTGAAGGATCTTCTTAAGGCGATGACCGAGCGATAGTGTGTGCGCGTGATCGTCGTGGTTGGGGAGCAGGTGGTCGATCTCGTGCCGACCGGAGACGGCCTGCTGCGCGCGGCGCTGGGTGGCGGCCCGGCCAACACGGCCATCGCCGCGGCACGCCTCGGGGCCGAGGTCACAATGCTTGCGCGCCTTGGCAAAGACAGCTTCGGGGCGGCCTTCCGCGATCGCCTCGCGCGAGACCGGGTCGACATCGGCCACCTCATCCCCACCGCCCAGCCTTCGGCGCTCGCCCTGGCCACCGTCGACGAGCACGGCGAGGCCGCCTATGACTTCTGGCTCAGCGGGGCGGCCGACTTCTCCTGGCGCTCAAGGGATCTTCCGGATTTTTCCGGGGGTACCCGGATTCACCTCGGCTCGTTGGCCGCCTTCCTGCCGCCCGGGGCGGACGCGATCGAGCGTTGGGCGGCGTCCCATCGCGAGCAGTGCACGATCAGCTTCGACCCCAACCTCCGCCCCGTCGCGCTGGCCCGCCCGGATTCGCTGGTGCGGCTGGAGCGGCTCGCGGAGCTGGCTCACGTCATCCGGGTCAGCGAGGAGGACCTCGAGATGGCTTACCCGGGCGTCCCCGCCCTCACCACCGCCAAGCGCTGGCTTCGGCAAGGCGACAAGCTGATTGTGCTGACCCGCGGCGCCGACGGGGCCACGGCCCTCACCGCGGACGGGTCAGTGCAAGTGAAGGCCCCGATGGTGTCCGCGGTGGACACCATCGGGGCGGGCGACACCGCGACCGGGGCGTTGCTGGTGGGCCTGTCCGAGGGGGTGCCGCTGCCCGAGCTGCTGGCGTTCATGTGCGCCGCCGCCGCGCTCAACTGCACCCGGGTCGGGGCCGACCCACCCACGCGCGCCGAGGTCGAGGCGTTTATCCGGACGAGTGCCCAGGGAACAGGTGCGCCGACGGATCGATGACGATCGCCGCGTTGTTGACCGCGGTGGCGCCCTCGCCGAAGCCGGTCGCGATAAGCCGGACCTTGCCCGGGTACTCGACGATGTCGCCAGCGGCGAAGATCCTTGGCTGGTTGGTGGCCATCGTCGAGTCCACGACGATGTGCCGCTTGTCGAGGGTCAGCCCCCATTCCGCCAGCGGCCCGAGGTCGGCGGTGAACCCGAGCGCGGCAACGATGACGTCGGCCGGGACCACCTCGGTGCCGTTGATCTCGACGGAGGAGATTTGACCGTCGCCGATGAGCTTGGTGACCTGGGAGTTGACCACGATCCTGACCGGCAGCGCCTTGACCTTGTCGACCGTGGCCTGGTGGGCGCGGAACTTGTCGCGCCGGTGCACGAGGGTCACGCTCGCGGCGATGTCGGCCAGCGCCAGCGCCCAGTCGAACGCGGAGTCGCCGCCCCCGACGATGACGATGTGCTTGCCGGCCAGGGAGGCCGGATTGGGTACGAAGAAGACGATGCCTTCCCCGGTGAACTGGGCCGCGGCGGGAAGCGGCCTTGGCGTGAACGATCCGAGCCCGCCGGTGATGATTACCGCCCCGCAGCGCAGCTCCGAGCCGTCGGCGAGGCCCAGCACCGGCAGACCGTCCACATAGGACAGTGTCTTGGCCTGGACGCCGAGCCGGTAATCCGGGTTGTACTGTTCGGCCTGGGCCACGAGGTTGGTGACGAGAT
>Ga0075418_10000578_pt1 | contig 39372 bp, 43 predicted proteins | sample SoiMetdeltSBSDD2_FD_81776 | JGI IMG/M metagenome (GOLD analysis project Ga0075418, IMG submission 81776) | Bulk soil microbial communities from a Populus tree surrounding site in Tennessee, USA - Soil MetaG P. deltoides SBSDD2 | ecosystem: Environmental > Terrestrial > Soil > Tree plantation...
GACGACCTACCGCTTACAAGGCGGTTGCTCTACCACTGAGCTAAACCGGCACGGCTGGCCGATTATCCCTCGAACCGGGACTACTTGATCCGGCGCAGGGTAGGCTTGCCGCCGGAAGGCTTCTTCGGCGGCTCGGGCGAGGTGGCGGCGGGCACCGGAAGCTGCGCCGGAGGCTTGACCGCGGGATGCTTGGGCTCGCGCACCGGCTCGGACTCGGCCTTGGACTGCAGCCCGGCCTTGGGGCCGTCGACATCGAAGGTCATGCCGTGCCCGGTCTCGCGGGCGTAGAGCGCGTAGACGTTCGCGATCGGCACCGCGAGCTGGCGCGCCACGCCGCCGAAGCGGGCCGAGAACTCGATCAGCTCGTTGCCCATCTGCAGCTTGTGCACCGCGTTGGGGCTGATGTTGAGCGTGATTTCGCCGTTCTTCACGTACTCGAGCGGCACCTGTGTGCGCGAGTCGACCTTGACGGCGAGGTGCGGCGTATAGCCGTTGTCGACGCACCACTCGAACAGCGCGCGCAGCAGGTAGGGCTTGGTGGGGATCTCGCTCAAGTCGTTCGGCTACTTTCGCATGACCTTTTCGGAAGGCGTGAGCGCTTCGATGAACGCCGGCCGGGAGAAGATGCGCTCCGCGTACTTCATGAGCGGCGCAGCGGTCTTGCCGAGTTTAATCCCGTAGTGGTCCAGGCGCCACAACAGCGGCGCGATCGCCACGTCGAGCATGGTGAAGTCGTCGCCGAGCATGTGCTTGGTCCGGGTGAACACCGGCGCGAGCTCGACCAGGCGGTCGGTGACGTGCTGGCGCGCCTTGTCGATCTGCTTCTCCTTGCCGCCCTCGAGCGCGTCGATCTGGGAGAACAGCTCGACCTCCATGTTGAACAGCATCAGCCGCGCGCGCGCGCGCATCACCGGGTCCGCGGGCATGAGCTGCGGGTGCGGGAAGCGCTCGTCGATGTACTCGTTGATGATGTTCGACTCGTACAGGATGAGGTCGCGCTCGACCAGCACCGGCAGGCGGTTGTACGGGTTCATCACCGCAATGTCCTCGGGCTTGTTGTACAGGTCCACGTCGATGACCTGGAAGTCCATGCCCTTCTCGTACAGCACGAAGCGGCAGCGGTGGCTGAAGGGGCAGGTGGTGCCCGAATAGAGTTGCATCATGGTCGTGGTCCGACTGCAAAGACGCTTAGGTCACGTCTTTCCAGTATTCCTTCTTGAGCAGGTACGTAAAGATGAAAAGGATGCCGAGGCAGAACAGCACCACGATGCCGATCGCCCTGCGATCGGTGGCGGCGGGCTCTCCCACGTAAGCGAGGAAGTTGACGAGGTCGCGCACCGCGGTGTCGTACTCCACCGGCGACAGCGCGCCTTTGCTGATCTCGCGCCATTCGTGTTTCTCGCGGTCGTAGGCGCGCTCGCCCTGCAGGGTCCACAGCGCATGCGGCATGCCGACGTTCTCGAACACCGCGTTGTTCCAGCCGGTGGCCGTCTTGGGGTCGCGATAGAACGCGCGCAGGTAGGTGTACAGCCAGTCGGCGCCGCGCGAGCGCCCGACCACCGAAAGGTCGGGCGGCGCCACGCCGAACCATTGCTTGGCGCTCTTCGGGTCCATCGGACCCTTCATCGGCTCGCCCACCTTCTCGGCGGTGAACAGCAGGTTGTCCTTGATCTGCTGCTCGGTAAGGCCGAGCTCCTCGAGGCCGCCGTAGCGCATGTACTGCATGCTGTGGCAGCCCAGGCAGTAGTTCACGTAGAGCCTGGCGCCGCTCTGCAGGCTGACCAGATCGGTCGGCTCGTGCGGCGATTTGTCGAGGCGGTAGCCGGCTTCCGCGCCGAGCACTGCGAGCGGCGCGAAGAGGATGAGCGCTAGGAGTCTTTTCACGTCGTCCTCAGTGGTGGTAGGTCACGCGCTCGGGGACCGGCTTCACCTTGTCGCGCGCGGTGTACCAGGGCATGAGGAAGAAGAACAGGAAATAGACGATGGTGCACAGGCGCGCCACCCAGGTGGCGATGTCCTTGGTGTCGAGGAAGAAGGCGTTGAACCTGAACTGGCCCCACACCGTGGTGGGGTTGACGCCGAGGTAGCCCAGGATCACGAACACGATCACGAAGGCCGCGAGCCAGCTCTTGTAGAGCACGCCGCGGTAGCGGATCGACTTCACGGGGCTGCGGTCGAGCCAGGGCAGGAAGAAGAAAATCAGCACCGCGACGCCCATGGCGAGCACGCCCGGGAACTGCGAGTTGAACAGCGGCGGCACGGCGCGCAGGATCGAGTAGTACGGCGTGAAGTACCACACCGGCGCGATGTGCGGCGGGGTCTTCAGCGGGTCGGCCGGGATGAAGTTGTTCGCCTCGAGGAAGTAACCCCCCATCTCGGGCACGAAGAACATCACGATGCAGAAGAGCGCCAGAAACACCACCGCGCCGACCAGATCCTTCACCGTGTAGTAGGGGTGGAACGGAATACCGTCCAGCGGCTTGCCGTCGGCACCCTTGGTCTTCTTGATTTCGACCCCGTCGGGATTGTTCGAGCCCACGTCGTGCAGGGCGAGAATGTGCGCCACGATCAGCCCGAGCAGGACGAGCGGGAACGCAATCACGTGCAGGGCGAAGAAGCGGTTGAGCGTGGCGTCGGACACGACGTAGTCGCCGCGGATCCAGAGCGCGAGATCGGGCCCGATGAAGGGTACCGTGCCGAACAGATTGACGATGACCTGCGCGCCCCAGTACGACATCTGGCCCCACGGCAGCAGGTAGCCGAAGAACGCCTCGCCCATCAGCGTGAGGTAGATCAGCACGCCGAAGATCCACACCAGCTCGCGCGGCGTGCGGTGCGAGCCGTACAGCAGGGCGCGGAACATGTGCAGGTACACCACGATGAAGAAGGCCGAGGCGCCGGTGGAGTGCACGTAGCGCAGCAGCCATCCGAAATGCACGTCGCGCATGATGTACTCGACGGAGCCGAACGCAAGGCTCGCGTCGGGCTTGTAGTTCATGGTGAGGAAGATGCCCGAGACGATCTGGATGATCAGCACCAGTCCGGCGAGCGAGCCGAAGTAGTACCAGAAGTTGAAGTTCTTCGGCGCCTGGTATTCCGAGGCGTGGATGCGCCACTGCTCGGCAGCAGAGGGCATGCGCGAGTCGAACCACCCCCACAAAGCCTGCAGACGCGGCCCCATCCTTACGCCCCTTTCTTTTCCTTGTCTTCGCCGATCAGCAGCTGCGTGTCGGACACGAACGTGTACGGCGGCACCTTGAGATTGACCGGCGCCGGGGCGCCGCGGAACACGCGCCCCGCAAGATCGAACTTGGATCCGTGGCAGGGGCAGTAGAAGCCGCCGACCCAGTCGGGACCCATCTCGGCCTTGGCCTCGGCGGGCTTCATCTGCGGCGAGCAGCCGAGATGCGTGCACACGCCTTCCAGCACCATGATGTCGGGCTTCTCGGAGCGGTTTTCGTTCTTCGCGTACTTCGGCTGCTCCGAGTGCTTCGATTCGGGGTCGGTGAGGTAGGGCACCGCAGCCTTGAGCGACTCGAGCATCTCCTTGGTGCGGCGAAACACCCAGACCGGCTTGCCGCGCCACTCGTACACCCGCAGCTCGCCGGGCTGCAGCGTGGCGACCTCGGCCTCGACCGGCGCGCCGGCGGCCTTGGCGCGCTCGGACGGCCACATGCTGGCGACGAAGGGCGCCGCCGCAGCGACGCTGGCGACGCCGCCGGCCACGCTGGTGGCGACCACGAGCGTGCGCCGCGTCTTATCTACTTTTTCTCGATCGTTCATGGAGATGGCGTTGTTATGAGGCTGCGGCGGGGAAGCGCGAAAGTCGGCGATTCTAACGGCGGGCCCCGCAAATGTCCACGATTTCGGCCGTAAGCGCTTAAATCTTCGAAGGATTTTCCGTATACTGGCGAAGTTCCCATGGTGCGTCTCTGGCTGATCTTTGCGCAAGCCGCGACGGTAGCGGTCGCGGTGCTGTTCGTGATCTCGACGTTCCGCCCCGAGTGGCTGCCCTCGCGCGTGCCGGCGGGGCAGCTTTCGGTGGTGCAGCAGGCGCCCGCGACCGGGCCGCTCCCCGCCGTGCCGAGCACCGGCTCCTTCAGTGGCGCCGTCCAGCGCGCCACCCCCTCGGTGGTGAACATCTTCACGTCGAAGGACGCGCCGCGCCACCCGTTGCTCAACGATCCGGTGTTCCGTCGCTTCTTCGGTGACCAGGTGCCGGAGCGCGCGTCGAGCCTCGGCTCCGGCGTCATCGTGAGCAGCGCCGGCTACCTGCTCACCAACCATCACGTCGTCGAGGCGGCCGACGAGATCGAAGTCGCGCTGAACGACGGCAGGAAGCTGCTCGCCAAGGTCGTCGGCAACGACCCCGAGACCGACCTTGCCGTGCTGCGCGTCGACGCGGAGAACCTGCCGGCGATCACGTTCGGCTCCTCGGATGCGCTCAAGGTCGGCGACGTGGTGCTCGCCATCGGCAACCCCTTCGGCGTGGGCCAGACCGTCACCGGCGGCATCGTTTCGGCGCTCGGTCGCACGGGTCTGGGCATCAACACGTTCGAGAACTTCATCCAGACCGACGCCGCCATCAACCCCGGCAACTCGGGCGGCGCGCTGGTCGACGTCGGCGGCAACCTGGTCGGCATCAATACCGCGATCTTCACCCGCTCCGGCGGCTCGATGGGAATCGGCTTCGCGATCCCGGTGTCGACCGCGCGGATGGTGCTCGAGCAGATCGTGAAGAACGGCGGCGTCACACGCGGCTGGATCGGCGTCGAGGTGCAGGAGATCACGCCGGCGGTCGCCGAATCCTTCCGGCTGCAAAGCACGCGCGGCGCGCTCATCGCCGGCGTGCTGCGCGGCGGTCCCGCGGACAAGGCGGGCATGAAGCCCGGCGACGTGCTGGTCGAGGTCGAGGGCCGTCCGGTGGCCGATCCGACGTCGATGCTGAACCTGGTCGCGGCGCTCGCGCCGGGCAATAGCGCGCGACTGAAGCTGAAGCGCGCCGGCAAGGACCTCGACGCGAGCGTCACCGTGGGGCGGCGGCCGAAGCCGCAGCCGCGCGGCGAGCGGGGCGATTGATTCCTGGAAGGGCAAGCATGAAGCGCAGGATCTTTGCAGCCGTAGCCGCGCTTTGCCTCGCCGGCTGCGCCGGGACCACCCAAGCGCCCGCGCCTGCGGGCGCTCCCGCCCCGGGTCCCGCGCCCTCGCCTTCGACAACCCCGGCGCCCTCCACCCCGGCTTCTCCTGCCCCGCCCGCTGCCGAGCCGGCACCTCCTTCGATCTGGCCCGCCAAGGTCCTGCATAACCGTTACGACGGAGCGAGCGACGACCTGCTCACCGCGGGACTGGGCAAGACCGGTCTCGGCCAGGCGATCGCGCCGGCGATGAGCGATCCGACGAAGCCGAAGTCGGTCGAGCTGCGCAAGCGCGCGATCTACTTCAATTACCGTGCCCTCGCCGACATGAGCGCCGCTGGCGGGTATGGCGTGCTCTACGGTCCGAACATCGATCTTGCGGGGCGCGACAGCCTCGGCGAAGGCAAGATTGCGGGCGACGAGTTCCTCACCTACCTCGACGGCGCCACGCTGATGGTCCAGGTGCCCGAGCGGTTCGATCCCAAGGATCCGTGCATCGTGACCGCTACTTCGTCGGGTTCGCGCGGCATTTACGGCGCGATCGGCACCTCCGGCGAATGGGGACTGAAGCGCGGCTGCGCGGTCGCCTACACCGACAAGGGCACGGGCACCGGCTTTCACGACCTTGCCACCGATACGGTCAATCTGGTCACCGGCGAGCGCGCGAGCGCCGCGCGCGCAGGCGAGGATTCGCTGTTCACTGCGCGCGTTACCGCCGACGAGCGGGCCCGCTACCTGCGCGACTTTCCGAACCGGGTGGCGGTGAAGCATGCGCACTCTCAGGTCAACCCCGAGAAGGACTGGGGCCGCCACACGCTTGCCGCCGTCGAGTTTGCGTTCCACGTGCTGAATGGACTGACGGACCGGCGCGCCGGCCGCTACGTGCCGGAGAACACGTTGGTCATCGCCTCGAGCGTCTCCAATGGCGCCTATGCCGCGCTCGCCGCCGCCGAGCAGGACACGCGCGGGCTGATCGACGGTCTCGCTCTGTCCGAGCCGAACGTGTCGCTCGCCGACGTGCGCTCGACGCTGGACACGTCGACGCTGCTGAACGTCTACCTGCCCTGCGCATCCGTGGCCGCCGCACCGTTCAACAACGTGCCGCAGCCGCTGCGCGAGGCACGCTGCGCCTCGCTGGCGAAGAAGGGCCTGCTGCGCTCCGCGACCCTGGCGCAGCAGGCTGCCGAGAGCCAGCGCATCATCAACGAGTACGGGTTCCTTCCCGACGCCAACCTGGTGCTGCCTTCGCATTACTTCCTGTCGGTGATGCAAGGCATCGCGGTCACCTACGCAAACAGCTACGGCCGCTTTTCCGTCCTGGACAACCTGTGCGGCTACAGCTTCGCCGCGAGCACGTCTTCGGGCGTCGATGCGGGGAATCCCGCCGAGGCCGGAAGCCTGGAGAACTCGTTCGCCCTCTCCAACGGCATCCCGCCGACCGCGGGAATCAATCTCATCAACAACCTCTCGCCCGGAGGCGCGAAAGAAGACCGGCTGTCGGTCTCGCCGTCGACCGGCGCGCGCGACCTGAACCTCGACGGGGCACTGTGCCTGCGCTCGCTCGCCACCGGCGTCGACGCGGTCAGCGGGCGGCCGCTCGAGGGCGAGCTGGCCGAGCAGGCGCGCCGCGTGCGGCGAGGCATCGAGGAAACCCGCCAGAGCGGCAACCTGCGCGGCAAGCCTGCCGTGATCGTCAATGGACGCTCTGACGGCGTCCTGCCGCCGAATTACGCATCGCGCGCGTACTACGCCCGGAACAAGGCGGTCGAGCCCGGCTCGAAGCTGTACTACTACGAGGTGACGAACGCGCACCATCTCGACGTGCTGAACGGCATTGCGGGCTTCGATTCCCGCTATGTGCCGCTCAACGTTTACCTGACTCGGGCGCTCAACCTGATGTGGGACCACCTGAAGAGCGGCCAGCCGCTGCCGCCTTCGCAGTTGGTGCGCACCCGGACGCGGGAAATCAAGGAGGGGCGGCCGGTTCCGATCTCGCTCTCCAATCTGCCGCCCATCGAGCGCGCGCCCGCGGCCGGAGCACGCATCGGAGTAGACGCTGAAGGCAGACTTCGGATTCCGAACTAGCCTGATTCGGCCTTGTAGTCCGACTGCTCCTTCTGCCGCACGTTGATGAAGCGGGCGAGGAACAGGCCCGCCTCGTAGAGCAGGCACATCGGCAGGGCCAGCATGAACTGCGAGAGCACGTCGGGCGGCGTCACCACTGCGGCGACCACGAAGGCGCCGACGATGACGTAGGGCCGGGCGTCGCGCAGCTTGTCGATCGACACGATTCCCGTGCGCACGAGCAAGATCACCACGATCGGGATCTCGAACGTCACCCCGAAGGCTAGAAACATGGTGATGACGAAGCTGAAGTACGCCTCGATGTCGGGCGCCGGCGTGATCGATTTCGGCGCGAAGTTGTGGATGAAGGTGAAAACCTTGACGAACACGAAGTAGTAGCAGAACGCCACGCCGGTCAGGAACAGCACGGTGCTGCCGATCACGAGCGGCAGCGCGAGCTTCTTCTCGTGCTCGTAGAGGCCGGGCGCGACGAACGCCCAGGCCTGGTAGAGCACATAGGGCAGCGCGATCAGGAACGCGGCGAGCGCCGTGACCTTGACCGGCACCATGAACGGCGTGATCACGCCGGTAGCGATCATCTTCGCACCCTCGGGCAGCGCCGACATGAGCGGCGCGGCGAGCAGATCGTAGATGTAGCCCGATCCCGGCCAGACGAACAGCAGCACGAAGAACGCGAGCACCGCGCCCACTGCGCGCACCAGCCGCTGGCGCAGCTCGACCAGATGCGACATGAAGCTTTCCTGGTCGCTCATGCGGCGGGCTTCGTTTCTTCGGGCTTCGCTTCTTCGGGCTTGCTTTCCGCGGGCTTGCTCTCGGCGGAAGGGTCCTTTGCGACGTCCTCGACGGTCTTGTTGAGCTCCGCGGCCGTCTGGTTGAGCTCGGCCTCGGTCTTGCTCACCTCGCTCTGCACCGAAGACTGGAACTCGGACGCGGCCTGCTGCATCGAGTCGCGCATCTTGCGCAGCTCCTCGAGCTCGATCTCGCGGTTGATGTCGGCTTTGACGTCGGAGACGTAGCGCTGCAGCCGTCCCGCCAGCACACCCACCGTGCGCGCGACCCGCGGCAGCTTCTCCGGGCCGATCACGATCAGCGCCACCACCCCGATCACGAGGAGCTCGGAGAATCCAATGTCGAACATGGCGGGCGCGGAGACTAAAAAGGCGCCCGGGGGCGCCTTTTCGTGGAGATTACCGGGTCAGGCCTTGTGCTCGGTCTTGCTCTTGACCTCGCCTTCGACCGTCTTGCCGGTGACCTGGGGGGCCGGCGCGCCGGCGGTGTCGGAGGGCTTCTCGCCGCCCTCGCGCATCCCGTCCTTGAATCCGCGCACCGCGCCGCCGAGATCCGCGCCCATGTTGCGCAGCTTCTTGGTGCCGAAGATCAGCATCACGATCACGAGGACGATCAGCCAGTGCCAAATGCTGAGCGAGCCCATATCTCTCTCTCCTATTTCCTACGATGGAGCATCGGTCCGAGCGGCTCGGGACCGCCCAGGACGTGCATATGGACATGATACACCTCCTGGTGCGCCACCCGCCCGGTATTGATGATGCTGCGGAAGCCCTCGGTGGCACCCGCCTTGCGCGCGAGTTCTCCGGCGAGGGCGAGCATCCTCCCCAGCGCCTGGTGGTGGCGCATGTCGGCGTCGTACAGGGTCGGCACGTGGGCCTTCGGAATGACGAGGAAATGCACCGGCGCCTGCGGCCGCACGTCGTGGAAGGCGAGCACATGCTCGTCCTCGTGCAGTTTCTTCGCCGGAATCTCGCCGCGCACGATCTTGCAGAAGATGCAATTCGGGTCACTCACCGGATCGCTGGTCATGCTTTCGCGCTGCCTTTTCGTCCAGTCCGGAGATGCCTTCGCGGCGGTGCAGCTCGGCGAGCACGTCGCCGGGCCCCAGACCGTGCCGCGCGAGCAGGATCATGCAGTGAAACCAGAGGTCGGCGATTTCGCGCACGAGATGCAGCCGGTCGGCGCTCTTCGCGGCGAGCACCGTTTCGGTGGCTTCCTCGCCGATCTTCTTCAGCACCGCGTCTTCGCCTTCCGACAGGAGACGCGCGACGTACGATTTCGAGGGATCGGCGCGCTTGCGCTCCTCGATGAGCGAAGCGATGCGCTCCAGCGTCTCGGCCAGTCCGGTCTTCATTTTCGGTAGATGAGCGTCGGGTCCTTGAGCACGGGATCGGTCTCGATCCATCTCCCGTCCTCCAGCCTGCGGTAGAAGCAGCTTTCGCGCCCGGTGTGGCAGGCGATGCCGCCCGCCTGCTCCACCCTGAGGAGCAGCGCGTCGGCGTCGCAGTCCAGGCGCAGCTCGACGATCCTCTGCACGTGGCCGGATTCCTCGCCCTTGCGCCACAGGCGCTTGCGCGAGCGCGACCAGTAGACCGCCTCGCCGCGCTGGACGCTTTGCCTGAGCGCGTCGCGGTTCATCCAGGCCACCGTGAGCACCCTGCCGCTCTTGAAATCCTGCGCCACCGCAGCGATCAGACCGTCCTGGCCCCAACAAACCTCCTTTAATAAATCTTCGGGAGAAAACGTGGTCTGTCCCTGATTTCGGGTCATAGCCGGACCTCGATGCCTCGCGAGCGCATGTGCTCCTTCGCCTGGCGCACGCTGAAGTCGCCGAAGTGAAACACGCTCGCCGCGAGCACCGCGTCGGCGCGCCCTTCGAGTACGCCTTCGGCCATGTGCTCGAGCCTGCCGACGCCGCCCGAGGCGATGACCGGGACGCCGACGCCCTCGGCGATCGCCCGGGTCAACGCGAGATCGAAGCCGTCGCGGGTGCCGTCGCGGTCCATGCTGGTGAGCAGGATCTCGCCCGCCCCGGCCGACTCCATCCGCCGCGCCCAGTCGAGCGCGTCGATTCCGGTCGGCTTGCGTCCGCCGTGAGTGAAGACCTCCCAGGAAGAACCGCTTCTCTTCGCGTCGATGGCGACCACGATGCACTGGCTGCCGACGATCGCCGAGGCGTCGCGCACGAGATCGGGGTTCTGCACCGCGGCGGTGTTGATGGACACCTTGTCCGCACCGGCGTTGAGCAGGCGCCGCACGTCCTCGACGCGGCGCACGCCGCCGCCCACCGTAAGGGGAATGAACACGCGCGAAGCGACGGCCTCGATCACGTGCAGCAGGATGTCGCGCTGGTCGGAGCTCGCGGTGATGTCGAGGAACGCGAGCTCGTCCGCGCCCTCGCCGTCGTAGCGCGCGGCGATCTCAACCGGGTCGCCGGCGTCGCGCAGCCGGACGAAGTTCACGCCCTTCACCACCCGCCCGGCAGTCACATCGAGGCAGGGAATGATCCGCTTGGCTAGAGGCATATCAAGTCTTGCCGAGCGCCTTGTCGGCGGCGGCCTGCGCTGCCTTGAGATCGAGCTTCCCCTCGTAGAGCGCGCGACCGGCGATCGCTCCGATGATGCCCTCGGGAACGAGCTTGGCGCAGATCGCCTGCACGTCGGCGATGCTGGCGAGGCCTCCCGAGGCGATGATCGGAGTCTTCAGCGCCTGCGCCAGCTTCAGCGTGGCCTCGATGTTGACGCCGCTCATCATCCCGTCGCGGCCGATGTCGGTGTAGATGATCGCTTCGACGCCGTACTCCTCGAACTTCCTCGCCAGGTCCACCACGTCGTGGCCCGTCATCTTGGACCAGCCCTCGACCGCCACCTTGCCGTCCTTCGCGTCGAGCCCGGCGATGACGTGGCCGGGAAAGGCATAGCAGGCGTCGGAGAGGAAACCGGGGTTCTTGACCGCGGCGGTGCCGACGATGACGTAGGTGACGCCGGCATCGATGTAGCTCTCGATCGCATCGAGATCGCGGATGCCGCCGCCGAGCTGGATCGCGACCTTGTCGCCGACCGCCGCGATCATGTCGCGGATCACTTTCTCGTTTTTGGGCCGGCCGGCGACGGCGCCGTTCAGGTCCACGATGTGCAGGCGCTTCGCGCCCTGCGCCGCCCAGTGCTTCGCCATCGCGACCGGGTCGTCGGAGAACACCGTGGCCGTGCTCATGTCGCCCTGCTTCAGGCGCACGCACCTGCCGTCTTTCAGATCAATCGCTGGAATGATGAGCACTGCAGTGCTCGGTGCAAATCAGGGACGCCAGTTCACGAAGTTGGACAGGAGTTGCAGGCCGGCGGACTGGCTTTTCTCAGGGTGGAACTGGACGGCAAAGATGTTATCCCGTGCCACCGCGCAGGTAAAGGGCCGCCCGTAGACCGCCGTGGCGGCGGTGAGCGCCGCATCGCGGGGCGCGGGATAGTAGCTGTGCACGAAGTAGAACCGGCTCGAGTCCGGGATGCCCGCCCACAGGGCGTGCGGCCGCACCTGCGCCACTTCGTTCCACCCCATGTGCGGAATCTTGAGGCCGGTCAGCCTGAAGCGGGGAACTTCGCCTTCCAGCAGCCCGAGCCCGGCGGTGTCGCCCTCCTCGCCACGCTCGAACAGCATCTGCAGGCCGATGCAGATGCCGAGGAACGGCTTGGCGCGCGCGGCCTCGACCACCGCGTCGCGCGCGCCGCTTGCGGCGAGTTGTCGCATGCAGTCGGGCATGGCCCCCTGCCCCGGAACGACCACCTTGTCGGAGGAAAGAATCTCATGCGGCAGGGCGGTAACGCGGACCTCGGCGTGCGGCGCGACCCGCTCGATCGCCTTGGAGACCGAACGCAGGTTGCCCATTCCGTAGTCGACGACTGCGATCCTCAAGCTACAGCGAGCCCTTGGTCGAGGGCACCACGCCGGCCGCGCGCGGGTCGGCTTCCGCAGCCATGCGCAGGGCGCGAGCGAACGCCTTGAACATGGTCTCGCACTGGTGGTGCGCGTTGTCGCCGCGCAGGTTGTCGATGTGCAGCGTGACCTGCGCGTGGTTGACGAAACCCTGGAAGAACTCGTGCACCAGGTCGACGTCGAACTCGCCGATGAGCGCACGGCTGAACTTCACCTGGTAGGCGAGCCCCGGGCGCCCGGAGAAATCGATCACCACGCGCGACAGCGCCTCGTCGAGCGGCACGTAGGCATGGCCAAAGCGTCGCACGCCGGACTTGTCGCCGATCGCCTGCGCGACGGCCTGGCCCAGGGTGATGCCGATATCCTCGACCGTGTGGTGCGCATCGATGTGCAGGTCGCCCTTCGCCTCGACCTCGAGATCGAGCATGCCGTGGCGCGCGACCTGGTCGAGCATGTGCTCGAGGAACGGCAGCCCGGTGGAAAGCCTGGCCGCGCCCCGGCCGTCCAGGTTCACCTTGACCCGGATCTGGGTTTCCTTGGTGTTGCGCGTGATTTCGGCCTGTCTCACGTCCGTTCGGTCATCGCAGCGCTTCCCGCAATGCCGTGAGCAGTATACGGTTTTCGTCCGGCGTGCCGACATTGATGCGCAAGCAATTGTCGAGCCCCGGGTGGAGGTTGCGCACCAGCACGCCCTGGCGCTTGAGCGCCTCATACGTCGCGTCGGCGTCCCGCACGCGCACCAGGAAGAAGTTCGCCTCGGAAGGAAACACCCGCGTCCCCGGCAGGGTGGCCAGGGCCTCGCCGAGGAGCGCGCGATCGGCGCGGATGCGCGCCGCCTGTTCCTCCAGCACGTCGAGGCGCTCGAGCACGAAGTGCGCCGCCGCCTGGGTGAGCACGTTGACGTTGTAGGCCTGGCGCACCTTGTTGAGCTCCCGGATCCATTCGGGCCGGCCGGCCATGTACCCAAGGCGGATGCCGGCGAGTCCGAGCTTGGACACCGTGCGGACCACCACGAGGTTCGGGAACTCGGCGAGCCGCGGCATGAACGTCCGGCGCGCGAACACGTGGTAGGCCTCGTCCACGACCACCAGGCCGGGGCAGGCTCGGATGATCTCGACAACGTCCGCTTCGGGGTAGAGCACCCCGGTGGGGTTGTTGGGATAGGCGATGAATACGAGGGCCGGCTTCTCGACGCGCATGCGCTCGATGAAGGCGCCGGCGTCGAGCGAGAAGTCGGGGCCCAGCGGCACCCCGATTCCCTTCATGCCGGTGAAGACCGCGTTGAGCGAGTACATCACGAACGTCGGCGCCGGGTACATCGCCACCGCCCCTGGCCGCGCCAGCGCAAGCGAGACGATCTGAATCAAGTCGTCGGAGCCGTTGCCCAGCAAGAGTTCCATCCCGGGCGGAACCTCCATCTTGCGAGCGAGCAGCTCGCGCAGCTTTCTGCCGGTGGGCTCGGGGTAGCGGTTCAGGTCGACGCGCGCGAGGACCTCGGCGAGCTCGCGCCGCAGGGCAGCCGGCAGCGGATAGGGATTCTCCATCGCGTCGAGCTTCACCATGCCGTCGGCTTCGGCGACGTGGTAGGCGCTGAGCGCCTGGATTTCGGGGCGGACGAGTCTTGCCGGGGTCATTTCTTGAACCGCATCTCGGCCGAGCGTGCGTGCGCCGAAAGACCCTCTCCTTGCGCAAGAACCGCCGCAATGTTGCCCAGGGTAGCGGCGCTGCGCTCGGTCACCGCGATGATGCTCGTTCGCTTCTGAAAGTCGTACACGCCGAGCGGCGACGAGAAGCGCGCGCTCCCGGCGGTCGGCAGCACGTGGTTCGGCCCGGCGCAGTAATCGCCGATCGCCTCCGAGCTCCAGCGCCCGAGGAACACCGCACCCGCGTTGGCGAGCCTCGGCAACCAGGCCTCGGGGTCCTGCACCGAGAGCTCAAGGTGCTCGGGCGCGATGCGGTTGGCGAGGGCGCACGCCTCGTCGAGATCGCGCGTCTCGATCAGCGCACCGCGCGCGTCGAGCGAAGCGGCGATGGTGTCGCGCCGCGGCATTTCCGGGAGCAGCCGCTCGATCGCCGACTGCACCGCGTTCAGGCAACGCACGTCGGGCGAGAGCAGAATCGCCTGGGCAGATTCATCGTGCTCGGCCTGGGAAAAGAGGTCCATGGCCACCCATTCCGGCGGCGTGCTGCCGTCGCAGATCACCAGGATTTCCGAGGGACCGGCGAGCATGTCGATGCCGACCTGGCCGAACACTTGGCGCTTCGCCTCGGCGACGTAGACGTTCCCGGGACCCACGATCTTGTCCACGCGCGCCAGGGAAGCGGTGCCGTAGGCGAGGGCAGCGACGGCGTGCGCGCCGCCGATGGCAACGACGCGGTCGACGCCGGCGAGCCCGGCGGCGGCGAGCACCAGCGGATCGGGGTTCGGGCTCACCATGACGAGGCTCGGCACGCCGGCGACCTTGGCCGGAACCGCGTTCATGAGGACCGAGGACGGATAAGCCGCCTTGCCGCCCGGCACATAGAGGCCCACGCGCTCGAGCGGCGTGACACGCTGGCCGAGACGCGTGCCATCGGCCTCGGTGTATTCCCAGGACTTCTGCAGCTGCTTCTCGTGGAAGGCGCGGATGCGTTGGTGCGCTGCCACTAGCGCTTCGAGCTGCGGCCCAGGTACGGCACGGGCCGCTTCGCCGAGCTTTTCCCTCGGGATTTCGAGGTCAGAAATGGAGCGAGCGCTTACCTTGTCGAAACGCTTCGCAAATTCGAGCACTGCCGCGTCGCCCCGCACTCGTACCTCGGCGATGATCGAGCGCACCGCCGCCTCCACGTCGCCATCCTGCGCTGCCTCATACCGCATCAGCGCTGCGAGCTCGGCGTCGAAGCCGGCGCCTCGCGTCGAAAGCCGGCGCAGCTTCATCGACCCGCCGCCCTGGCGAAGGCTTCAATCAGCGGCTGCAGCGCGGCGCGCTTGGTCTTGAGCGCGGCCTGGTTGACGATGAGGCGCGCCGAGACCGGCATGATCTCCTCGACCGCCACCAGGTCGTTCGCCTGCAGGGTGTGACCCGTGGAGACCAGGTCGACAATGGCGTCCGCAAGGCCCACCAGCGGGGCGAGCTCCATCGAGCCGTAGAGACGGATCAGGTCGACGTGAACGCCCTTGCCGGCAAAATGCGCGCGAGTCGTGTTCACGTACTTCGTCGCGACGCGCAGCCGCGCGCCTTTGCGCACAGCGCCCTCGTAATCGAACCCTCTTTTCACCGCCACCATCATGCGGCAGGCGGCGATGCCGAGGTCTACGGGCTGATAGAGACCCTCGCCGCCGTGCTCGACCAGGACGTCGCGCCCGGCGATGCCGAGGTCGGCGCCGGCGTACTGCACGTAGGTCGGTGTATCGGTCGCCCGCACGATAATGAGCCGCACATCGGCTCTGTTGGTCTCGAGGATGAGCTTGCGCGAGCTCTCGCCGTTGCCCTTGGGCGCGATGCCCACGCGCGCAAGGAGCGGCGCGGTCTCGTCGAAGATCCGCCCCTTGGACAGTGCGATGCTGATCTCGGCCATGGCAAAAAGGGCGAGATTTTACCGCCGGAACAGGGAGATAGCTACTTTATTCGCTCGACCTTGGCGCCGAGGGCGCCGAGCTTCTTTTCGAGCGACTCGTATCCCCGATCGAGGTGGTAGATCCGGTCGATGAGCGTCTGCCCCTCGGCCACCAGGCCGGCGATGACCAGGCCCGCCGATGCGCGCAGGTCGGTCGCCATGACGGCGGCGCCCTGGAGACGCTCCACACCGGTCACCACGGCAGTATTGCCCTGGATCGCGATGTCGGCGCCGAGCCGCTGCATCTCCAGGGCATGCATGAAGCGATTCTCGAAGATGGTCTCGGTGATGAGCGCGGTGCCGCGCGCTACGCTGGCGAGGGCCATGAACTGAGCCTGCATGTCGGTGGCGAAGCCGGGGTACGGAGCCGTGCGCACGCCGACGGCGTGCGGCCGCCCGGCCATTTCGATCTCGATCCAGCCCGACCCCGTGGCGATGCGCGCGCCGGCTTCGCGCAGCTTTTCAAGCGTAGCGTCGAGCGTCTCGGGCGCCACCTTGCTGAGCCGCACGCGGCCACCCGCCGCCGCCGCCGCCGCGAGGTAGGTGCCGGTCTCGATGCGGTCGGGCATCACCGCGTGGGCGGTGCCGCCGAGCGTGCCCACGCCTTCGATGCGGATGACCGGCGTGCCGGCGCCTTCGATCCTCGCGCCCATCGCCGAGAGGCATTTCGCGAGGTCGACGACCTCGGGCTCGCGCGCGGCGTTCTCGATGAGCGTCGTGCCTTCGGCCAAGGTCGCCGCCATCATCAGGTTCTCGGTCCCGGTCACCGTGACGAGATCCATGACGATGCGCGCGCCGCGCAGGCCGCGGTCCCCGTTGCGCGCCTCGGCGTGCATGTAGCCGTGCTCGATGCTGATGACGGCGCCCATGGCCTGCAGGCCCTTCACGTGCTGGTCGACCGGACGCAGGCCGATCGCGCAGCCGCCGGGCAGCGACACCTTGGCGCGGCCGCAACGCGCGAGCAGCGGGCCAAGGACGAGCACCGAGGCGCGCATCGTCTTCACCAGGTCGTACGGGGCGGTGGGATCGGCAATTTTCGCCGCGCTAAGCTGCATCGAATCGCCGCTGCGCTCGACCGCCAGCCCCATCCTCCCCATGAGCTTCGCCATGGTGGAGACGTCCATGAGCCGCGGCATGTTGGAGAGCGCGAGCGGCTTCGACGTCAGCAGCGCCGCGCACATGATCGGCAGCGCCGCGTTCTTCGCGCCCGACACCGTCACCTCGCCCTCGAGCGGCCCGCCGCCGCTGATCCTGAGCTTATCCACCGGCTTTCCACTCCCCGGGCGTGAGCGTACGCATCGACAGCGCGTGGATCTCCTCGCGCATGCGCTCCCCGAGCGCCGCATAGACGAGCTGGTGGCGCTGCACGCGGCTCCTGCCCGCGAACGCCTCCGAGACGACGAGCGCCTGGAAGTGCTGCCCGTCGCCGATCACCTCCACGTGCTCGCAGGCCAATCCGCCCTCGATACCCCGCTTCACGCTTTCCGGAGTCACCATCTCAGTGCCTCAGCTTGTAGCCCGACCTCAGGAGCGCCAGACAGGCGAAAGATACGGCAACCAGGCTCGCGCTGACCACCGCCAGGCTCCTCGCCGGCGCCGCGTCGGAAAGACCGAAGAAACCATAGCGAAATCCGTCGATCATGTAGAAGAAGGGGTTGGCGTGCGACAGATTGAGCCAGAATTCGGGCAGCGAATGGATCGAGTAGAACACCCCCGAGAGGAACGTGAGCGGCATGATGACGAAGTTCTGGAACGCCGCCATCTGGTCGATCTTCTCCGACAGGATGCCCGCGAGCAGGCCGAGCGCCCCGAGCAGGCCCGCGCCGAGCAGCGCGAAGGCGAGCGCCCACAGCGGGGCGTGCAGACGCAGGTCGACGAACCACACCGTCGCCGCGAGCACCCCGAGCCCGACGGTCAGCCCGCGCACGATCGAGGCGAGCACGTACGCGGCGAAGAACTCGAAGTAGGAAATCGGCGCGAGCAGGACGAATACGATGTTGCCGGTGATCTTGGACTGCACCAGGCTGGAGGAGCTGTTCGCGAACGCGTTCTGCAGCACGCTCATCATCACCAGCCCCGGAACCAGGAAATCGGCGTACGGGACGCTGTCGTAGACGCGCACGCGGCCTTGCAGGGCATAGGCGAACACGAGCAGATAGAGCGCCGCCGTGAGAACGGGCGCGGCCACGGTCTGCACGGCGACCTTCCAGAAGCGCAGGAGCTCCTTGTGGAGGAGCGTCTGAAAGCCCCTCATTTTCCAGTGAGCCGCAAAAATACATCCTCCAGGTCGGGCGGCTGCAGCTCCATCTCGATGATCCTGGCGCCCGCCTGGCGCAAGCGCGCAAGCCCGTCCTCCAGCTCGCCGTAGTGCGCGAGGCGCAGCACGAAAAGACCCCGCTCGCCCGACACCACGCGGCCGGGAAACGGCTGCGGCAGCGCGTCGCGATCGAGCCTCAGGCGCAGCTCCAGGCCCGAGAACGACTCGAGCAAGTTGCGCGTCGAATCGAGCGCGGCCACGCGGCCGGCGTTGAGCATCGCGATGCGGTTGCAGTGCGTCTCGGCCTCCTCCAGGTAGTGGGTGGTGAGCACGATAGTGTGCCCGTCGCGGTTGAGGCGGCGCACGAACTGCCACAGGCCCTGGCGCAGCTCGACGTCGACGCCCGCGGTCGGCTCGTCGAGCATGATGACCGGCGGCTTGTGTACCAGCGCCTGCGCCACCAGGACGCGCCGCTTCATGCCGCCCGAGAGCGCGCGCATGTTGACGTCCGCCTTCGCGGCGAGATCGAGATGCTGCATCACTTCGTCGATCCAGTCGTCGTTGCGGCGGATGCCGAAGTAGCCCGCTTGCAGCCGCAGCGTCTCGCGCACCGTGAAGAACGGGTCGAACACCAGCTCCTGCGGCACCACGCCGAGCATGCGGCGGGCGCGGCGGTAGTCTTTCGCGACGTCGGCGCCCATGATGCGCGCCGACCCGGCGTCGGCGCGGGCGAGACCGGCGATCACGTTGATGAGCGTGGTCTTGCCGGCGCCGTTGGGGCCGAGCAGGCCGAAGAATTCGCCCTCCTCGACCGCGAGGCTCACGCCCGCGAGCGCCCGCAGGGCGCCGTAGCGCTTTTCCAGGTTCCTGACCTCGATCGCGTTCAGCGGGACGCTGCGGGAATCAGTTCGTCGACGCCATACAGGCGCGCGATGGTGCGCACCGATTCGGGAATGTTGGCGAACGCGAGCTCGCGTCCGGCGCGGCGCGCCTCGCGCAGCCAGGCGACGATGGCGGCGAGCAGCGACGAATCCATCTCGGTCACCTCGCCGAGATCCACGGTGCGCACGCCCTCTTCGAGGTGGCGCCGGCCCTCCTCGAGGACCGCGGCCACGTTGGCGAGGGTGACCGGACCGCTGACGACGATGCGACCGCTCTCCCGGCGGATCACTTCTTCTCCGCGGGCGGCGGCGCCGGCTCGAGCGAGCGGTTCTTCGCCTGCAGGTTCCTGATCAGGCCTTCGATGCCCACGTCCCGCACGGTGGAGTTGAACTCGGTGCGATAGTTGGCGACCAGGCTCACGCCGCCCACCATCACGTCGTAGACCTTCCAGCCCGCGGCGGTCTTCTCCATGCTGTAGTCGATCGGCACCGGCTGCGCGCCGGACTGGATCACCCGCACGTTGACGGTCACGTCGGTGTCGGTGGGGCGCGCGCGCAGCGGCCGGAAATCGAAGCGCTGCTCGCTGTAGGCGGCGAGCGCGCTCGCGTAGGTGCGCACGAGCAGCGTCCTGAACTCCTCGACCAAGCGCTTCTTCTGCTCCGGGGTGGCCTTGTTCCAGTTCTGCCCCATGGCGAGCGCCGTCATCGAGCTGAAGTTGAAGTGCGGCAGGACCTTGCCCTCAATGACCTGGATCAGCTTGGCGCGGCTGCCGGAGCGGATCTCCTTGTCCTTGGTGATGAGGTCCACCACCTCGGTGGTGACGTTCTTCACCAGCACGTCGGGCGGCACCTCCTGCGCTTGCGCGCTCGGCAGGAACCCTGCCAGGAGGCCGCCGAGAATGACGCCAAGGATTGTTTTCATGAGGTAATAACGCTCCAGCGGCCCGGAAGTTTACTGCGCCTTGGGCTCCTTGGCGGGTTCGGCGGCGGGTTCCGTTGCGGGTCCCTTGCGGGGCTCTTTCGCCGGCGCCTCGGGCTCCTCGTCGCGGCTGCGCGGCTCGCGCGGCGGGTTGCCGTCGTAGATCTGGCTGCGGCGCCGCTGGAAGTAGGCGTCGCGCTGGAAGACGTACTTGTCCAATGCCGCCTGCTCGAGAATCTTGCCCGCATCGAGCAGGTCGGCGCGCCGGTTCACCAGGCGCAGACCGTACGCGGAATTGCGCAGCGCGATCGGCCGGAAATAGGTCACCGGGTCGCCGGCGAAGACGTCGACCCCCCAGCCCACGGTGTCGCGCAGCGTGCTCGAGCTGAGGATCGGGAGGACGATGTAGGGACCGTCGCCCACGCCCCAGCGCCCGAGCGTCTGGCCGAAATCCTCGTCGCGCTTTTCGATGCCCATGTCGGAGGCCACGTCGTGCAGGCCGAACAGGCCGAACGTGCTGTTGAACACGAAGCGCATTCCGTCCTCGAAACCGTCGAAGAACTTGCCCTGCAGCACGTCGTTGACCCCGATCCACAGGTCGCCGAGGTTGGCGAAGAAATTGCGGATGCGGCTGCGGATCTGTTCGTGCAGGACGTTGCGGTAGGCGGTAGCCACCGGCACTCCCACCCACTCGTCCGCCACCTCGTTGAAGCGGTAGATCGCGCGGTTCATGGGCTCCAGCGGGTCGCGCGGGTCGCGGTCCGCGGTGGTGGCGCAGCCCCCGGCGAGCGCGAGCACGAGGCACAGCATGCCCAAAGGCCGGTTCAGCACGTGCGGCAACGTCACTTCTTCTCTTCCTTGCCCTCGGCAGCCTTGTTGAAGAGGAACTGGCTGATCAGGTTCTCGAGCACCACCGCCGACTGGGTCAGGCGCACGCGGTCGCCGTTCTTGAGCATCACGCCGTCGCCGCCCGCCTCCAGGCCGATGTACTGCTCGCCGAGGATGCCCGAGGTGAGGATCTTGGCGGTGCTGTCGCGCGGGAATTGATAGTGCTGGTCGAGGTTCATGGACACCAGCGCCTCGTAGGTCTCGTTGTCGAAGCGGATGTCGGCGACCCGGCCGACGACCACGCCCGCGCTCTTGATCGGCGCCCGCACCTTGAGGCCGCCGATGTTCACGAAGCGCGCCTGCACGTTGTAGGTCTCGCCGGCGGAGAAGGTCGCGAGATTGCCGACCTTGAGCGCGAGGAACAGCAGCGCACCGATGCCGATGACGACGAAGATACCCACCCAGAGATCGATGGTGGCGCGGTTCATTTCGACTGGCCTCCGGTAAACATGAGTGCGGTGAGCACGAAATCCAGCGCGAGGATCGCGAGGGACGAAGTCACCACCGTGCGCGTGGTGGCGCGCGACACGCCTTCCGCGGTAGGCACCGCGTCGTAGCCCTCGAACACCGCGATCCAGGTGACCGCGATGCCGAACACCACGCTCTTGATCACGCCGTTCAGGATGTCGTTGCGCAGGTCGACCGCGGCCTGCATCTGCGACCAGAACGCGCCCGCGTCGACGCCGATCAGCTGCACGCCGACCAGGTAGCCGCCGAAGATGCCGAGCGCCGAGAACAGCGCCGCGAGCATCGGCATCGAGATCACTCCGCCCCAGAAACGCGGCGCGACCACCCGCGCGATCGGATCGACCGCCATCATCTCCATCGCCGAGATCTGCTCGGTGGCCTTCATCAGGCCGATCTCGGCGGTGATGGCGGAGCCGGCGCGGCTCGCGAACAGCAGGCCCGCCACCACCGGGCCGAGCTCGCGCACCAGCGACAGCGCCACCAGCACACCGAGCGATTCCGAGGCGCCGAAGCGCTGCAGCGTGTCGTAGCCCTGCAGCGCGAGCACCATGCCGACGAACAGGCCGGACACCAGGATAATGATCAGCGACAGCACCCCGGCGAAGTAAATCTCGGCCACGGTGAGACGAAAGCGGCGCAGCGCGGTGCCGGAATGCGCCACCAGGTAGAACAGGAACCGGCTGGCGAAGCCCAGCCGCCAGACGTACGAAGTGACGGCATTGCCGAGGCGCTCGAGGCGGCCTCTGGCGTGCTCGCGGATCTGGGCGAGCGACATCTCAGGCCCCGGCGAGCTCGAGCTCGCCGGCGTAGTCCGGCGCCGGGTAGTGGAAGGGAACCGGCCCGTCGAGCTCGCCGTTCACGAACTGGCGCACGAACGGCTCGCGGCTCGCGCGAATCTCGTCCGGCTTGCCCTCGGCGATCACGCGCCCGTCCGCCATGAAGTACACGTAATCCACCACGCCGAGCGCCTCCTGCACGTCGTGCGTGACGATGATCGAGGTCGCCCCGAGCGAGTCGTTGAGCTCCCGGATCAGGCGCACGATGACGCCGAAGGAGATCGGGTCGAGGCCGGTGAACGGCTCGTCGTACAGGATGAGCTGCGGGTCCAGGGCGATCGAGCGCGCGAGCGCCACGCGCCGCGCCATGCCGCCCGAGAGCTCGGCGGGCATCAGCTGCGCCGCGCCGCGCAACCCCACCGCCTGGAGCTTCAGCATGACCAGATCGTGGATCAGGTCCTCGGGCAGCGCGGTGTGCTCGCGCAGGGGGAAGGCGACGTTCTCGTACACCGACATGTCGGTGAACAGCGCGCCGAACTGGAACAGCATGCCCATCCTGCGGCGCATGCGATAGAGCGCCTCGCGGTCGAGCCCGGAGGTGGCCTCGCCGAGCACGCGCGCGGTTCCGCCGCTCGGCAGGTACTGCGCCGCGATGATCCGCAGCAGCGTGGTCTTGCCGCAGCCCGACTGCCCCATGATGCCGACGACGCTGCCGCGCGCGATCGACAGGCTCACGTCGCGCAGCACCGGGCGCGCCGCGTCGTAGCCGAACGCGACATTCTGGATTTGCACCATGGGACCTTGCTGCACCGGGCGTAATATTACCGCGCCATGGCGCAAGCTCTTGTGAACCCGGCGGTGCGCGTCGACGCGCTGCGCAAGCGCTACGGCAAACTGCTGGCCCTGGAAACCGTCGACCTCTCGGTCGCCTCGGGGGAAGCGTTCGGGCTGGTCGGCGCGAACGGCGCCGGCAAGACCACGCTCATCAAGTGCCTGCTCGACCTGTGCGCCTACGAGTCCGGAAGCATCCGCATCTTCGGCCTGCCGTCCGGCGAGCCGCAGTCGCGTCGCCGCCTCGCCTATGTGCCGGAGCGCTTCATGCCCGCGCACTACCTGCGCTGCCGCGAGTTCATCGAGTTCCTGGCGCGCGGCTTCGGCGAGCGCTACGACGCCGCGCGCGCACAGACGATGCTGTCCGAGCTCGAGCTCGAGGCCGCCGTGCTCGAGCGGCCGGTGCGCAGCCTCTCGAAGGGCATGACGCAGAAGCTCGGCCTCGCCGCGGCCTTCCTCCTGGCGCGCGATCTCTACGTGCTCGACGAGCCCATGAGCGGCCTTGACCCTGCCGCCCGCGTCGCGGTCAAATCAGTGCTGCGCAGGCTCGCGGCGGAGGGCAGGACGCTTTTCTTCACCTCTCATGTGCTCGCCGACGTCGAGGAGCTGTGCTCCTCGATCGCGGTGCTGGAGCAGGGACGCGTGCGCTGGCACGGCAGCCCCGAGGCGCTGTGCGCGGAGTATCGCGAAGCGCGCCTGGAGCAGGCCTTCATGAGGTGTGTACGTGAAAAATGAGGTGGCCAATGAGCCGCCGGGCAAGGCGCACGCCGCCAAGCCGCAGCTCCTCGTCGTCGACGACGACCCGCTCATCACCGACTCGCTCGCCTTCGCCCTGGGCCCGGACTACGAAGTGCTCGCGGTCGAGTCGCGCGACCGGGCGATCGAGCTGGTGCGCCAGCTTGCGCCGGTGCCGGCGCTCGCGCTGATCGACCTCGGCCTGCCGCCGACGCCGCACTCGCCGGAAGAGGGGTTCCGCCTGATCGCCGATCTTCTCGCCCACTCGCCGGCGATGAAGATCTTCGTGCTGTCGGGCCAGAACGAGTCGGCGAACGCGCGCCACGCGCGGGCGCTCGGCGCGTGGGAGTTCATCGCCAAGCCGGCCCACCCGGCCGCGCTGAAGCGGGCCCTCGACCGCGCACGGGCGCAGGCCGCGCCCGAGACGGCGGAGCTCGTCGGCTCGAGCGCGCCGATGGAAAAGCTGCGCAGCCAGATCGCCCAGTTCGCCGCCTCGCCCTTCCCGGTGCTGATCGAAGGGGAGTCGGGAAGCGGCAAGGAGCTGGTCGCCCAGAGCCTCCACCGCCTGTCGAGCCGCAGCGCGCGGCCGTTCCTCGCCCTCAACTGCGCCGCGCTCGCGCCGACGCTCATCGAGGCGACGCTGTTCGGCTACGCCAAGGGTGCCTTTACGGGCGCCGCGACGGCGAAGGCCGGCTACTTCGAGGACGCCCAGGACGGGAGCCTGTTCCTCGACGAGATCGGCGAGCTGCCGCTCGAGATGCAGGCCAAGCTCCTGCGCGTGATCGAGAACGGCGAATTCCAGCGTCTCGGCGAGACGCAGCGCCGGGTATCGCGCGCGCGCGTCATCGCCGCGACCAATCGCGACCTGCGCCAGGCGCTCAGGCAGGGCAGCTTCCGCGCCGACCTGTACCACCGCCTGTCGGTGCTGTCGCTGCAGGTCGCGCCGCTGCGCGAGCTCGACCGCGACCGGCTTGCGCTGCTCGAGCATTTTCGCCGCCTCTACGCGCGGCAATCGGGCGTCGAGCCCTTCACCCTGGACGAAGAGGCGGAAGCCCGCTGGCTGCGCTACGCCTTCCCGGGCAACGTGCGCGAGCTGCGCAACATCGTGATCCGCCTGATCACGAAATACGCTGGCCAGCCGGTGTCTGCGGCCGAGCTCGAGCCCGAGCTGGACCTCGAGGCGGCGGCGCCCGCCGCGGCCGGGGGTGGGGGGACGCTCGCGGAGCAGGCGCAGCGCCAGCTCGAGCGCGCCGCCGGCTTCAACCTCGACGAGACGCTGATGGCGTGGGAGCGCGCCTACATCGACGCGGCGCTGCGCATCACGCGCGGCAACATGAGCCAGGCGGCGAAGCTGCTCGGCGTCAATCGGACGACGCTCTACAGCCGAATGGATTCAAAGGAACAAGAGTAGTGGCGCTCTATCTTGAGCACTTCGGCCTGAAGGAACCGCCGTTCCGCATCACCCCGCACACCGACTTCTTCTTCGAGGGAGCCGACCGCGGCGCCACCCTCGAGGCGCTGATCTACGCGGTGCTCCATGACGAAGGCATCGTCAAGGTCTCGGGCGAGGTCGGCAGCGGCAAGACCATGCTGTGCCGCGTGCTGATGGAGCGGCTCCCCTCCCACGTCGACACCCTCTATCTCGCCACGCCCTCGCTCGCCCGCGACGAGATCCTCGAGGCGATCGGCGAGGAGCTCGGGCTCGCACTGTCCGGAAAGCGCACCGCCGCGGCGCTGCGCGAGCTGCAGGAGCACCTCATCGGCCGCTACGGCCAGGGCCGCCGCGTCGTCATCCTGATCGACGAAGCGCACGCGATGCCCGAGGAAACGCTCGAGGAAGTGCGGCTGCTCTCGAACCTCGAATCGAACCGGCACAAGCTGCTGCAGATCGTGCTGTTCGGTCAGCCGGAGCTCGACAGCACGCTCGCCAAGCCCAGCCTGCGCCAGCTGCGCGACCGCGTGACCCACGCCTTCCGCATGCGGCCGCTTTCCAGGCCGGAAGCCGCGCGCTACCTGTCGTTCCGCATGCGCGCCGCCGGGTACCGCGGGCCCGAGGTCTTCGCCCCCGGGGCGGTCGGGCTGATCGCCGGCGCCTCGGACGGGCTCACGCGGCGCATCAACATCCTCGCCGACAAGGCGCTGCTCTCGGCTTTTACCGAGAATGGCCACGCCGTTACCCCGAGCCATGTGCGCGCCGCGGTGCAGGACTCGGAATTCGCCTCGGTGCAGCCGCACCGCCGGGCCCGTACGCTCGCCGTTGCGGCCGCGGCCCTGGTCGGCGGCATTGCGCTCGGTTTCGCAGCGCAGTGGATGTGGATGGCGAAGCCGTCGCCGGCCGTGGCCTCGGTCAGCGTCGAACCCGTCTCCACGCCCCCAGCCGCCCCGCTAGTTACGCCTGAGCCTGAACTCGCGCCCGCACCCGCCCCGGTGGCCGCGCCATCCCATCTGCGACCCGAGCAAGCCGAGCGGCTGGACCACTATTCGCCGGCCGGCCATCGGCTGCTCGCCGAGCGGATCGCGGCCGCGCGCGCGGTCCTCGAGCGCGCGCCGGACGAGGGCTACTCGATCGAGCTCTTCACCACCGACAACAGCGATCCGGCGCGGATGGAGCGGTTCCTCCTCCGCGCCCGGGATTTCGTCCCGCTCGAGGAGCTTTTCGTCATCCCGATCGCGGACGCCGGCCGGTACCGCCTGCGTGTGGTGTATGGGGAATTCCCCACCCGGGACCAAGCCGCCGCAGCCGGAAAGCGCCTGCCGCCGAAGTATCAGGAGGCCTTCCGGACCGAGCTGCGCAGTTTCGGCGAGCTGCGCGGTCAGATTTAGGCGGACGGGATAAAAAATGCCTGCGCGACAGGCGCTTACACCGGTTTCTTCAGGCACTACTCATGGTATGCTTGCCGGCCGGAGGGAGTTCTTGTCGATGAAGCTGGGGAGACTGGGTGGAGCCGCATTGCTCGCGGCGTTTGCAGCGAGCTGCGGTCACACGCCGCCGAAGCCCGCGGCGACGCACATCCGGGCACCCGAGGCACGCGCCGAAGCCGATATCCCCCCGCCGGTTCAGGTCTCGCCGATCCTGCCGAAGCCCAAGCCCACCGCCCGGCCCGAGACCTACAGCGTGGTCGTGAACAATGTGCGCGTCCAGGAGCTGCTCTTCGCGCTCGCGCGCGATGCGCGTCTGAACGTCGACATCAATCCGGACGTTACGGGAACCGTGACGCTGAATGCCATTGACCAGACCCTGCCTCAGCTCCTGTCGCGCATCGCACGGCAGGTGGACATGCGCTACGAGATCCTGAACGACAACCTGGTCGTCATGCGCGACTCGCCTTATCTGCGGACCTACAAGGTCGACTACCTGAGCGCGAGCCGCAACGTGAAGATGCAGTCGACCGCCTCCACGCAGTTCGGCACGGGCAGCAGCGGGACCACGCCGACCGCGACTCCGACCGCCGGCACCACCACCGGCGGTACGGCGCAGATCGATGTTGTCGCCGAGAACAGGCTGTGGGACTCGCTGATTCAGAACGTGAAGGACATCCTGCGCGAGAGCGATCGGGTGATTCCCGCGGGCACCCAGCTCGCCGTAGCTGCACCGGCTGCGCCTGCCCCGCCCGGCGGCATTCCGGTGCAGCCGACGCTCGGCGCGCCGGCACAGCCGACCGCCACGTATCAGGAGGCAGGCGCGGTCATCGGCAACCGCGAGAGCGGCGTGCTCTATGTCCGCGCGAGCGCGAAGCAGCACGAAAGGGTGCAGGTGTTCCTCGACCAGGTGCTCGCCGGCGCCAAGCGCCAGGTGCTGATCGAGGCCACGGTGGCGGAGGTGCAGCTTCGCAACGAGTACCAGCGCGGCATCGAGTGGGCGCGGCTGCGCGGCTCCGGAACCTCGGGGTTCGAGATTCGCCAGCCAGCGATCCCGCCGACCACATCGCTCACGCCCGGCTTCAGCCTGACGCCGTTCACCATCAATTTCGCCAGCGCGGCGCGCAATTTCTCCGCCACCCTGAGTCTGCTCGAGCAGTTCGGTGACGTGCGCGTGCTTTCGAGCCCGCGCCTCTCGGTCCTCAACAACCAGACCGCGATCCTGCGCGTCACGCGCGACATCATCTATTTCACGCTGACCCCTTCCACCACGCCGGTCACGGTCGCCGGCGGCACGGCGGTGGTGGCGGCCTCGTTCACCACGACGCCGAACATCGCCGCCGAGGGCTTCATGATGGCAGTGCTGCCGCAGATCAACGACGCCGACGCGGTGGTGCTCAACGTGCGCCCCACCATCCGCCGGCGCGTCGACAGCGTCCGCGATCCGAACCCGGCGCTACAGGGCCAGAACACCCAGAACGACATCCCGGTGTTCGAAACCCGCGAGTTCGACTCCATCCTGCGACTGCAAAACGGCGAAATCGCGGTGCTCGCCGGCCTCATGCAGGACTTCGTGCAGAACAACGAGTCCGGCATCCCGGGGGTGCGCAGCCTGCCGCTGGTCGGCGAGCTGCTGACGAACCGCGCCGACCTCTCGGCCAAGACCGAGCTCGTGATCTTCCTTCGCGCCACCGTGATCCGGGATCCGAGCCTGGAGGGCGACTTCCGCAACTACCGTGACCAGCTGCCGCGGGACGATTTCTTCCGCCGTCCGAACCCCTCGCGCACCGCGCCGCCGCAGATGCCGGGCCAGGACCCGCGCGGCAATCCGCAGATCAACTGACATGAGCCTGCTCCTCGAGGCGCTGAAGAAGGCGGAGAAGGCCAAGGAAGAGGCCCAGCGCCGCGCGAAAGGCGAGTCGGCCGCGCCGGAGCTGCGCATCGAAAACGAGCCGCAGGTCCCCGAGAAGCCGGTGCTCACCCGCCCCGAGCTACCCGACATCCGCCAGCCGCTCGAGATCCTCAGCGACGAGATCGCGCCGCGCCAGCCGGCTGCGGCGCCGGAGGCTCCGGCATCGGACGAACCGCAGGCTGCGGACCGCGCCACCGCGCGCAAGGTCTTCGAAGCCAAGTTCAAGGAGCCGAACCCGCGGTTGCACTTCCACATTGCCCTTGCAGCGCTCGGCGTAGCGGCCATCGGCATCGTGGTGTATTTCTGGTATGAGCTGCGCCCGCCGCCGCCGCTCGTCAACCTGAACCCGCCGCGGGCGGCGCAACAGGCGGCAGCACCTGCGGCGCCGGTCACCCGCCCGGCGGCCACGGCGACGATCGCCGCGCCGGCCACCATTCCCGGGCTGCCGCCGGTCGCTGCGGTCCCGGCGGCGGCGCCCGCGCCGCGCGAGCGCGCGCCACGCGAAGCCGCCCCGGCCGCGCCCGAGACCGCTCCCCGCGCCGAGACCGCTCCCCGCGCCGAGCCCGCTCCCCGCGCAGCGCCCGCCGCGCCGCGCCTCACGCCGGCGCCGGCACAGTTTCAGCCGAGACTCGCCGAGGCCCCGGTCACGCAGACGCGCCAGCCGCCGCAGATCGATCCGAAGGTCGCTTCCGGTTATGCCGCCTATGTTGCCGGCGACCTCGCCACCGCGCGCTCGGACTACCAGGCCGCGCTGCGGGAGGACGGCGGCAACCGCGATGCGCTGCTCGGGCTGGCGGCGACCGATGTGCGCGCCGGCAGATACGAGGCGGCGGAAGCCGCTTATCTGCGCCTGCTGCAGAACGATCCGACCGATTCGAACGCCCAGGCGGGCCTCATCGCGCTGCGCGCGAGCCGCCTCGATCCCCTCGCCACGGAGAGCCGCGTGAAGAACCTGCTCGCCGCCGATCCGGGCGCCAACGTCCTGCACTTCACGCTCGGCAACCAGCTCGCCCAGCAGGGTCGCTGGGCCGAGGCGCAGCAGGCCTACTTCAAGGCGATGGCCGCCGATCCGGACAACCCGGATTTCGCCTTCAACCTCGCAGTCAGCCTCGACCACCTGCGCCAGTCCAAGCTCGCGGCTGACTACTACCGCCGCGCGGTCGCGCTCGCGGAAAAGCACGGCGCGAGCTTCGACCTCGCCGCCGCGCGCACCCGCGCCGCCCAGCTCGGGAACTGAAGCCGCGAGCCGCGCCGGAGAGCCGAGGATGAACTCGCCCGCCAATCCCCAGGCCAAGCGCCACATCGGCCAGATCCTGATCGACCAGGGCATCCTCACCGAGGACCAGCTGCGCATCGCGCTGCTCGAGCAAACCAAGTCGCACGTGCCGGTGGGCCGCCTGCTGGTACAGCTCGGCTTCGTGTCCGAGGCGACGCTGCGCGACGCGCTGTCCGAGAAGCTCGGCATGCAGTCGGTGGATCTGTCGCACATCATCGTCGATCCTGCCGCGCTCAAGCTCCTGCCGCGCGACATGGCGCGGCGCTACCGCATCTTCCCGGTCGCGGTCGACCGCCAGCACAAGAAGTTCATCGTGGCGCTGGCCGACACCAACAACATCGTCGCGGTGGACCAGCTGCGCGCTCTCCTGAACGGCGAGTTCGAGGTCGAGCTGCGGCTGTCCGGCGAGTCCGAGATCGAGCGCGCGATCGAGCACTACTACGGCCACGAGTTCTCGATCGACGGCATCCTGCGCGAGATCGAGACCGGCGAGATCGACTATGCCACGCTCGCCGAGGGCGACGAGTACTCGCAGCCGGTGGTGCGCCTGATCTCGGCGCTGCTCGCCGACGCGGTGGAGCGCGCGGCCTCCGACATCCACTTCGAGCCCGAGCAGAACTTCCTGCGCATCCGCTACCGGATCGACGGCGTGCTGCGCCAGATCCGCAGCCTGCACAAGACCTACTGGCCGGCGATGGCGGTGCGCATCAAGGTGATGGCGAAGATGAATATCGCGGAGACGCGCGCGCCGCAGGACGGGCGCATCTCCGCGACCATGTCGGGCCGGGTGGTGGATTTCCGCGTCGCCAGCCTGCCGACCACGCACGGCGAGAACCTGGTGCTGCGGATCCTGGACCGGCAGAAGGGCATCGTGCCGCTCGACAAGCTGAACCTCGAGGAGCCGGCGCTCGAGCTGCTGAAGCTCATGATCACGCGTCCGGAGGGCATCATCCTGGTGACCGGGCCGACCGGCAGCGGCAAGACCACGACGCTGTACTCGATCCTGAACCACATCAACTCCGACGCCGTCAACGTGATGACGCTGGAGGACCCGGTCGAGTACCCGATGACGCTGATCCGGCAGACCTCGGTGGCCGAGGCGGCCAAGCTCGATTTCGCCAACGGCATCCGCGCCATGATGCGCCAGGACCCCGACGTGATCCTGGTGGGCGAGATCCGCGACCGCGAGACCGCCGAGATGGCGTTCCGCGCCGCGATGACCGGCCACCAGGTGTATTCCACGCTGCACACCAACTCGGCGGTCGGCGCGTTCCCGCGCCTGCTCGACATCGGCATCCTGCCCGACATCCTCGCGGGCAACATCATCGGGATCCTGGCGCAACGCCTGGTGCGGCGCCTGTGCCGCACCTGCCGCCAGTCCTACGACCCCGACGTGAGGGAACGGCGCCTGCTCGGCCTCTCGCCGACCGAGCCCGCGGCGCTTTATCGCGCGGTCGGCTGCGAGCAGTGCGAGTACCAGGGCTACCGCGGCCGCCAGGCGATCCTGGAGCTGCTCAAGATCGACGCGGCGATCGACGAGCTGGTGGCGCGGCGCGCCACCGCGCGCGAGATTCTCACCGCCGCGCGCGCGCAGGGCTTCAAGACCCTCGCCGACGACGGCGTGCGCCTGGCGCGGGCGGGCACCACCAGCCTCGACGAGGTGATGCGCGTGGTCGACCTCACCGACAGAATGAGCTGAGCGGGATGAGCTGACATGCCACTGTTCGCATACCGCGCGGTCAATGCCGTGGGCAAGAACGTGGCCGGGCGCGTCGAGGCGGTCAATCTCTTCGACCTCGAGCAGCGCCTCGCGCGCATGGGGCTCGACCTCATCAACGGCGCGCCCACCGAGCAGCGCAGCCGCCTCATCGGCGGCGGGCGCGTCGCACGCCAGGATCTGATCAACTTCTGCTTCCACCTCGAGCAGCTCGCGAAGGCCGGCGTGCCGCTGATCGAGGGGCTCAGCGACCTGCGCGAAAGCCTGGAAAACGCGCGTTTCCGCGAGGTCGTCTCCGGCCTGATCGAGTCGATCGAGGGCGGCAAGACGCTGTCTGCCGCCCTGGGCGAGTTTCCCGAGGTGTTCAGCAAGGTGTTCGTGAGCCTGATCCGCTCCGGCGAGCAGACCGGCAGGCTGGCCGAGGTGCTCGCCTCGCTGACGGAGTCCCTGAAGTGGGAGGACGAGCTCGCCGCGCAGACCAAGAAGCTGGTGATGTATCCGGCGTTCGTCGCCAGCATCGTGGTGCTGGTGTTCTTCTTCCTGATGATCTACCTGGTGCCGCAGATGACCGGGTTCATCCGCAACATGGGGCAGCAGATCCCGCTCCAGACCCGCGTGCTGATGGCGGTGTCGGACTTCTTCGTCTCCTACTGGTGGACCCTGATCGCGGCGCCGATCCTGGCGTGGGTCGGCGTGCGGCTGGCGATGAAGAACAACCCCAAGGTCGGCTACATGATCGATCACCTGAAGATCAGCCTGCCGCTGGTGGGACCGATCCTGCGCAAGATCATCCTGTCGCGCTTCGCCTCGAGCTTCGCCATGATGTACGCCTCGGGCATCACGGTGCTCGACGCGATCCGCAGCTGCGAGGAGCTCGTCGGCAACAAGCCGCTCGAGAACGCGCTGCGCATGGCCGGGCAGCAGATCGCCGACGGCAAGAACACGAGCGCCGCCTTCGCCGAGCTGGCGCTGTTCCCGCCGCTCGTGATCCGCATGCTGCGCATCGGCGAGAACACCGGCGCCCTCGATACCGCGCTCCTCAACGTCAGCTACTTCTACAACCGCGAGGTGCGCGAGGCCATCGGCAAGCTGCAGGCGATGATCGAGCCGGTGCTCACCGTGGTGCTCGGGCTGGTGCTCGGCTGGGTGATGCTGGCCGTGCTCGGGCCGGTCTACGACACGATTTCCAAGATGAAGTTCTGAGCCGCGTGCGCCGGATCCTCTACTTCACCGCCGACGAGAGCTACCTCTACACGGCCTCGGGCTCGGCGCTGCGCCTCGAGGCCAGGTTCCAGGCCAGCGAGGCCGGCGTGGCCGAGTTCCGCGACTATCTGCGCGGCCGCCGCGGGACGCTGCTGTCCGTGCTCGCCGACGTGACGGGCGAGGATTTCCACGAAGAGCAGATCCCCTACCTGCGCGGCGCCGACCGCGACGCGGTGCTGCAGCGGCGGCTCGCGCAGCGCTATCGCGACACCCGCCTGGCGGCCGCGTTTTCGCTCGGCCAGGTGGCGACGGACGAAAGGCGCAACGAGCGCGTGCTGCTCGCCTCGTTCACCAACACGCAGCAGTTCTCGCCGTGGCTGGACACGCTCGAGGAGGCCGGGGCGCGCCTCGCCGGCGTGTACTCGGCGCCGCTGCTCGCGCCGCGGCTCGCCGCCCGGCTCGGCGTCAAGACCGGCCGCGCTTTCCTGGTCACCGCGGACCGTGCCGGCCTGCGCCAGAGCTTCATCGAGAACGGCCGGCTCCGCTTTGCCCGCCTCGAGCGCATCGTCGATACGGCGCCGCAGGCGCTGGCGCTGTTCGTGCGCTCTGAAACCCACCGCCTGGCCCAGTATCTCGCCACCCTTCGCGCGTTGCCGCGCGAGGGCGCGCCGATTCAGGTACTGGTGGTCGCGCCGCCTGGCGCGCGCCATACCTTCGAGCAGGTGCTCGGCTCCGACGCCCGCCTGATCTTCCGCACGGTCGATGCCGACGAGGCCGCACGGGCGGCCGGCCTCAAGGCGCTGCCCGAGGGGGCCGCGGCGGAAGCCTATTATCTGCAGCTCGCGGCGAAGAAGCCGCCGCGCGAGCAGTTCGCCAACCGCGAGGACCGCCGGCGCTACCAGGTGTGGCAGCTGCAGCGCGGCGTCGTGGCCGCGGGCGCGGCCGTGTTCTCGCTCTGCGCGCTCGTGGCCGGGGAGCGATGGCTCGAGGCGCTGGACGTGCGCGGGCAAGCCGAGGGCATGGCGATCGAGGCGCGGCGCGCCGCCGACGACTACCAGCGCATTACCGCCACCTTCCCGGTGACGCAGACCAGCACCGAGAATCTGCGGGCAACCGTGACGGAGTTCACCCGCATCGCCTCGCGCACCGCATCGCCGGAGAGCGCGTTCGTGCACGTCTCCCGCGTGCTCGACCAGTTTCCGCAGTTCGAGCTCGAGCGGATCGACTTCAGCGTCGGCCACCCCGACCGGCGCGATCGCACCGCCGCGCTGACCCAGCCGAACACGCCTGGCGCGAGGCCGAACCCGCAGGAGGAGACCGCGGTGCGCCTCGAGCTCTCGGGTCGCGTCAACGCCACCGAGCGCAACGACTATCGCGCCCTCACCGCCCAGGTACGCCGCTTCGCGGGCGCGCTCGGCAGCTCGGGGTACGAGCTCGCGCGCACCGACCTGCCCTTCGACGTGACGCCGGAAGGCACGCTCACCGGCGACATCGGCAGCGGCGCCGAAAGCGGCGAGGCGCCGCGCTTTACCGTCGTGCTGCTGCGGAGGCTGCCATGACCCTCACGCGCGAGGAGCTGAAAAGGCTGGCGCTGCCCGCGCTCGCCGCGCTCGCGCTCGTTGCCTTCGGCGCGGTGCTCATCAAGCTGGCGTCGGACTCGCGCCGCGAGGCGGGCGAACGGCTGGTGGCGGCGCGCAGCGAGCGCAACCAGAGCGTGGAGCGGCTGGCGCGCATCGCGGAAGAGGAACGCGAGGTCAAGGCGAAGCTCGACGTGTACCAGCAGCTCAAGCAGCTGCGCGTGCTCGGCGAGGAGCGGCGCGTGGAATGGGCCGACGCCATCGCGCGGATCCGGACCCAGCGCGAGCTGCTCGACCTGCGCTACCGGGTCGAGCGGCAGCAGCTCCTCACCTCGGTGCCGGGGAAGCCGGCGAACGTCGACTTCTTCGCCAGCACGATGCAGGTCAACATGGCGCTGCTGCACGAAGAGGACCTGCTGCGCTTCCTCGCCGACCTGCGCGCCTCCGGCAACGCCTATTACTCGGTGAAGAAGTGCCTCGTCACGCGCAGCGGACAGGCCGCGACCGGCACCACGCTCACGCCGCGCCTGCGCGCGGAATGCAGCATCGACCTGATCACCGTCCTGGACCGGGCGGCGAAGTCATGACGCGAGCCCTGCTCCTCCTCGTCTTCATGGCCTCGATCCCGGCGGCGTCGGCGCAGGAGCTCGGCCGCCTCTTCTTCACGGAGGAGCAGCGCGCCGCGCTCGACGCACGCCGCAAGGCGCGCGTGCCCGACCGCCCGGTGGCGCCGGCCGCGGCTCGCTCGCCCACGACCCGCGTCGACGGCTACGTGCGGCGCTCGGGCGGCCCGTCGACCGTCTGGGTGAACGGCGAAACGCTCGGGGTCGAAGGCAGCGACGCGCCGCGCATCGAGTCCGGCCGCCGCGAGGGCCGGGTCTCGGTCCCCGTCGGCGACGGCGGCATCCGCTTCTCGCTCAAGCCCGGCCAGGTGCTCGATCGCAGCACCGGCGAGATCCGCGACGTCCTCGGGCCGAGCGGCGAGATCGAAGTTCGCCCGCCCAAGTGAGCCCGCGGCTTCGCAGCCGGAGCGCCCAGCGCGGCCTGGCGCTCCTCCTGCTGCTCGTGGTCGTGGTGGTCGCGTTCACCTACGTACTTATGAGCCGCCTTCCGCTCGCGACGCACCAGACGGCCACGAAGCGCGAGTACAACGCAAAGGTCCTGAACCAGGCGAAGCAGGCGCTGATCGGCTACATGGTCCTGCGCGCCGCCCAGGCCGGCGAGGACGACCCTGGCAGCCTGCCATGCCCCGAGGCAGCGGGCAACGCCGGCAATCCGGCGCTTGAGGGAATCGCAGCCGGCAATTGCGCGGTTCCCGCCATGGGCCGCTTGCCATGGCGCACGCTGGGGCTCGACAAGCTCGTGGACGATGCGGCCGAGCCGCTCTGGTATGCGGTTTCCCCCGGCTGGCATAAGCCCAACTCGACGACCAACACCGTCATCAACTCCGATAGCGTCGCCCAGCTTACCGTGGACGGCGCGGCGAACAACTCGGTGGCCGTGATCATCGCCCCGGGACGCGCGATGAACGTCCAGGCGGCGCCCGGATGCACCGCAAGGAATCAAACGCGCGCAGCGCCCGCGCCGACGATGAATCCGGCGGACTACGTCGAATGCTTCAACGCTGCCACCGCCACCTTCTCGACGTTTGGGCCCGCGGCGTCGTTCAACGACCAGGTCCTCGCCGTGACCACCGGCGACCTGATTCCGGAGCTCGAGGCCGCGATCCAGCAGCGCATGCAGCGGGAAATCGCGCCTGCCCTGCGCACGGTCTACGCGTCTGCGGTATGGGGACAAACAGCGGCCAATCCGGTCTACCCCTTTGCCGCGCGCTTCAACAATCCGGACCCGGGGTCTGGCAACAGTTACCGCGGAGAGGACGGCCGCTACCAGGGTCTCCTGCCCTTCAACTGCTCAGACGCCAGCTGCGCCTCGGATTCACGCTACTCGCCGACTTTCGTCAACTGGGGATCGCCTTCGCTTTCCGGAACCGCTGTGCTTGGAGGGTCGACCTGCAGCATCCAGCCTGGGAACGTCGCGCAGTGCACCGGGCTCTTTGCTGGCGCTGGGACCCTGACGTTCAGCATGACCATACGGCTGAACAACATCGCCATGGCTCTCCGCCAGTTCGATCTTACCAACGTGGCTACGCTGACGTACGGCCTGCTCAGCTGCAGTTCCACCGGCACCATCACCGGCACCTCCTTCGCGTTTCAGAACGACGGCTCTGCAATCCTGACCGTCCAAGGCCAGGCGCCAGGCCTGGTGGGTCCGCCACCGGGCTTACTCCCTCTAACGACGAACATTTGTATGACGGCGCAGCTAGGCAATCTCAAAGACCATTCGCTGCTCAACCAGGACGACCCAACCACCGGCTGGTTCGTGCGCAACGAGTGGTACCGACTCGTTTGGTACGCAGTGGCAGCTAGGAACACCGTGGACAACCTGACCGGTACTCCGCCCGTGCCGGTGGGATGCGTGAATAACCCTCCGACCACCCAAAATTGCCTCGGCATCAACGGGACCCGGAACATCCGCTCGCTGCTGGTCCTTGCCGGGCGCAGCCTGACCGATCCCGCGGGCCGCCCCAACTCCACGCTGTCCGATTACCTGGAGTTCGCGAACTGCGACCCCAATTTCCTCGGCGTGTGCAATCCGGGATCCACGTTCGAGCAGCGCACGATACGCATGAACAAGGTTGCGGTGTCGCCCGCGGCCGGCGGCACGTTCTACGCGCCGTTCAATGATCGGCTGGTCCTCGTCGACTGGATTGCGCCCGCTCCAACGTTTCCCGTATCGGCATTGCTCCCATGACACGCGCGGTGCGTAGCCATGGCTTCACGCTGACCGAGCTCGCGGTGGTGTTCTTCATTGTGGCGCTGCTGATGGCGACGGCCATGTTCACGCTCTCGGCGCAGAACGATCAGCGCAACTTCGAGGAAACGCGGCGACGCCTCGAAGCAGCTCGAGACCTCGTGCTCGCGTTCGCGGTCGCGAATGGCCGGCTACCCTGCACCGGCACCGCCAGCGGAGACGAAAACCCCGTTGGCGGCGGTGCCTGCGCCAGCCCTTGGGGCGGCTTCCTTCCGGCGCGTACGATCGGCTTTCAGATCACCGACACCAACGGCTTTGGTCTGGACGCGTGGCAGAACCGCATCCGTTATGCCGTCTCGAGTAATGCGGTCGCTCTGGTCAATTGCGCCGGAAGCTCGACCCAGCCGCATTTTACGAATGCAACGAACCTGAGAACCAACGGCATCACGTGCCAGCCGGGCGACCTGGTCATCTGCAATCGCTCGCCTGCCGCCGTTGCGGCAACCACGTGCGACGGGGGAACGGCCGTCACGAACCAGAACACCGTCGTGGCGATCGTTTTCTCGACGGGAAAGAACGGCGCCACGGGCGGCACCGGGGTGAACGAGGCGCGCAACCTGGACAACAATCAATTGTTCGTGAGCCGTACGCCCGATCCCTCCACCGCAGCCGGCGGTGAGTTCGACGATCAGATGCTGTGGATCACGGCCGGCGAGCTGTATAGCAAGCTGATCGCGGCGGGCAGGCTTCCCTAGCGCGCCGGTCCCTTCAGGGCAAAGCAGACCTCGCCGTCGCGGTTGGTTTCCAGGCTGAGCGCGAAGCCCGCGGCTTCGGCCTGCCGCGCCGCCTGGTAAAGCCCGATTCCGAGGCCGCCCTGCGAGGCCACCGGGCCGCGCAGGAGCCGCGCGGCGAGGTCTTCGGGAACGGCGCGGCCCGAGTCGGTCACCCGCAGCGCCACCTCGCCGTCGAGCGTGAGCGACACCACGATCCGCACGGACGGATCGGCTTCGCGCTTGGCGAGGGCGTTGCGCACGAGGTTGTCGGCGACGCTGTCGAAGAGCGAGCGCGGCAGCCGCACGCCGGTGCGCCCTCGCCCGAGATCGAAGGTCACCCCTTCGGCTCGGTACTGGCGCATCAGCCGCTCCCACCAGGACTGCGCGCCGACGTAGCTTTCGCCCTCTTCCTGCGGGCGCTGCAGCTTCTCCAGGGTGGCCGCGAGCCGCTGCGTGATGGCGGGAAGCTGGCGCCTGACCAGCGCCTGCAGGTCGCGCGAATCGCGGTTGCGCTCGTCCGCGGCAACGGAGCAGAGCACGTTCAGCGACTGCAGCAGGTTCTTGATGTCGTGCGTCATGCGAGCGCCGGTTTCGTGCACCGCCTGCAGGTAGCTTTGCTGGCGCAGCTGTTCCTCGCGCAGCTTCGCGATATAGAACTCGCCGAGCAGCTGGCCGAGCAGGTGCAGGTGCCAGTGCAGCGCCGGGCTCATGCGGAAGCGCGAATACACGGTGAGGGCGAGCGCGCTGTTCTCGAACTCGACGCGGCTCGGCGTGCTCTCGCCCTGCTCGCCCTGAGACTCGCCGGCGCGCCAGCGCACCCCCGCCACCGAGGGCAGGCGGCGCAGCGCCGCGAGCGCCTCGACCAGGAAGCGGTCCGGGCGCGGCTCGAGCTGCGCCAGCTCGGCGAGGAAGTGGAGCCACTTCTCCACCGGCAGGCCGATCGAGAAGAGATAGCGCACGAAGAACACGTTCAGGCCGCTGAACCCGCCGCGCGGGTTCCACGCCAGGGCGATCAGCAGCACGGCGACCGCGGTCATGAACACCGTGTAGGTCAGCGCCTCGAGGTACCCGGTGCGGCGCACGGTCATCAGCGCGAAGCTGCCGAGGATCACCACCCCGAGGAGCAGCATGAGGAACACGCTGTAGAAGAAGTCGATCATCTGCGCCTGCTCGGGCGGATCGGGCTCGGCGGGGATCAGCGCGATGAGGACAAAGATGAGCGGCAGCCCGAACTCCGCCGCGGTGTGCACCTCCGGCACGATCTCGCGGCGCGGCGAGATCTCCGGCAGGATCACCACCGCGAGCAGCGCGAGGAGGTACAGCAGCACGAGCAGGTAGCAGCGGCGCTGCCAGCGGGCGTGCTGCTGGTAGACCTTGCCGCCGACCAGGCCGGCGAGCACCACGACCCAGAAGGCGAGCAGCCACCAGTCGAGCTGCAGCATCACCGTGAACGCGACCCCAACGAGGACGAAGCCCTGCAGCGGCGACACGCGCTGCTCGACGCGCAGGAAGGGCTGCCATAGCAGCACCAGCCCGAAGTGGGCAAGCAGCAGCGCGCGCGCCCACGGGTCGGCGACGCCGCGGAACACCGCGACGTGCAGGAGCGCGAGCATGGCCACGACGACGAGGCGCCAGTAGCGGCGCGTGAATTCCCAGGTCGCGGCTGCGAGCCGGTTGAAGTACGGCGCCGGAAGGGTCTCGGGTTGCATGACGGATGCGCGGCGGCTAGTCTACAAACGAATCCATGCCCTCCGCCAATCTCGTCCGCCTCGTGCTGCTCGAAGCGCGGCGCGGCGCGCTGCCCTGGCTCGCGCTCACGGCGGTCGCGCTGAGCCTCGGCCTCGCCGCTTTCCTGTCGCAGGTGGCGCTCACGGAGAGCCGGAGCCTGCAGGCGGCGATCGTGGCGGCCGCGCTGCGCGCCTGCGCCGTGTTCCTCGTCGCCGCGCACGTCGC
>Ga0075418_10000579_pt1 | contig 39312 bp, 24 predicted proteins | sample SoiMetdeltSBSDD2_FD_81776 | JGI IMG/M metagenome (GOLD analysis project Ga0075418, IMG submission 81776) | Bulk soil microbial communities from a Populus tree surrounding site in Tennessee, USA - Soil MetaG P. deltoides SBSDD2 | ecosystem: Environmental > Terrestrial > Soil > Tree plantation...
GAACCCTGAACCTTGAACCCGAAACTACAAACCAGAAACTATTACATCGGCCACTTCTGATCGATGAATTGCAGACACAGCCGCTCAAAGCCGTCGGTGCCCGACCACTGGTTGCGCACCAACGCCAGGCTGTTGAAGCTCCGATTTGGGCTGGTGACCCTGACAAACTCAAACTCCTGCGGCACGGCCTTGACGCATATTCGCACACCGCTGGGGCTGACGTCTTCAGTGACACCCGCCTCGCGGCTGATTCGCTGCATCGTTTCGTCGAGGTATTCAACCGCGACCGCTTCCGAGCGTTTATCCCGCGGCTCGCGTCGGCGCTCGGGGCCGTTCCACTTTTGAGTGCGAAACGTAGACCACGGTTTGTGCAAATAATCGCTGGGCGGCCTTGCCCCAATGAACTCAAGACCGGCGACACGCATCCCTTCGACAAGCGGTTCCATTCGCCGCACGATGGCATACATGTTGTAGCCCGCTTCCGAAAATCCGTGACTTCGCAGTTTAGTTGGCAGCGGTAGCGTTATGTGCGCTACAAGCCCATGATTCACGCGCCGGCGCAGGCGAAGCGCCACTCCGATCCGGCTGACGTCGATGGTCTTTGTCACCTCTTGCCACTTTCCGCCGGTGTGGTCATAGCCTGCGACAAGCACGGGCACGGTGAGTTTGAATCGCTCACATCGCCTGCGTTCAACAGAAGCCTCTGGAGTCCAGGCCCTGGTGAAAACCGGTCGCAATTCTTGAGCGACGTTGATCTGAAGCGCCTCGGCGCCGACGCGGTTATTATCACCAGTCTGCGCCTCCTGGCTTGAAGCACCGTTTCGCGGTTCGGGCTTAAGCTTCGCTTCATCGAGAGGCACCGTTGAGTACGAGCGCCCGTTTTTGTTTCGGCCGTCGTATTGCCCACGGTGCTGTGGGTTTGTTAATACGGAGAAGGCTTCTGAAACTTTGTTGAACGCTTTATCGACCCTGACCAGCATCTCGTCGGGCACCGCTGCCCTGACTTTGTGATAAGAAGGATGAAGGACGGTAACTGACTTCTGATAAGCAAGAATCACTTCTTCGTTGTTGGCTGAGCGCTCTACACCCAGGGTTTGATAGTGGGTAGTGGCACCTTCGATTCGCTCGAGCAGGTATTCGATCTCGAGGTAATAGGCGCTGATCAGCTTGCCGGTGTTCAACGGCCTGGAACTGCGTATTAATCCGCCGGAGTTGCTCATCCGTCGCCTCGGATCGATGTAAGCGATTTCTTCTCCGGGGGATAGAAGCCAAGATTACTTGGAAGGTGAGTCCATTATGAACGGCTTCTTCAATTCGTCAACGGTTTTTTGTACGCGCGACTACGAAACTGGGAAACGATCACTTGTGCCCGGGTCCGCGAATAAAACGCGCCGCCGGCGAATCCTTCATCGGTAAAGTAAAACGACGGATCCCATCATACTTATACAGAGCTCCTGCCACCGCGGGAGCGGTCGGCACCAGCCCAATCTCACCAACCCCTTTCGCGCCATAAGGGCCTTCGGGGTGTTGCTCCTCAATCATGATTACCTGCACCTCGGGCATGTGTCGCGCGCGCAACAAACCTTGCGAGTTCACGGTCATCGTCTGCGGGACTCCATTTTCAACCCTGAACTCCTCGGTCAGCGCGTAACCCAGACCCATGTGAATGGACCCTTCGATCTGCCCTTCGAGAAGCGCCGGATTCAAAACCCTTCCGACGTCGTGCGCCGCAACCACTTTCTTGATTCGTCCGTCGTCATCAAGGATGACCACCTGAGTCGCGTAGCCGTATGCAAAATGGGTTTTTGGCTTGTCGGCTTTCGCTTCCAAAGAGACGGTGTCGTCGATGAGCACCTCGCCGTAATAAGTCTTACCAGCCAGATCTCGGAGTGTCTTCTTCGCGTCGAGATCGGCCCTGAGCTTGCGCGCTGCTTCCTGGACGCCACGGCAACCGAGGAACGTTCCGCGGGACCCGGTTGTTTGACCGCAATCCAAAGGGTACTTGGTGTCAGCTGATACCGAGGTGAAAACATTCGGCGGAAGTCCCGTTTCTTCGCAAGCGGTCTGCTGGAGCACCGTAAACAGCCCCTGACCCATTTCAGTGTAACCGGTGTAAATGCCGACCGTTCCGTCATCGCGGACTTCAAGCATCGCGCGGCCGTACTCGGGCATCCCGTTGCCAATGCCGACATTCTTGATCCCGCAAGCGATGCCCGCATACTTTTCGGACTTGTAGATTTCCTTGACCGCCTCGAGAGTCTTTTTCAACCCGACGCTCGATTCCATCTGCTGTCCCGTGCAAAACGTGCCGCCTATATCCAACGCGTTCAGATAACGCATCTCCCATCCGTCTATGCCGACCTTCTCGGCGAGGATGTCAACCATGGAGTCAATCGCAAAAGCGGCCTGGTTAGCCCCAAAGCCTCGCATCGCTCCGCACGGAGGATTGTTCGTGTACGCCGCGAGTGAGACCACGTGCACATTCTCGACTTTGTAGGGCCCGGTGCAATGGCCTGCAGCCCGCTCGAGGACCTTCGAGCCGACCGATGCATAGGCGCCCTTGTCACCGATCATGTCGGCCTTTACCGCGGTCAAGCGGCCCTGCGCGTCACAGCCAACCGTGTAAGTCATCTTGATGGGGTGACGTTTTGGATGCAGCCGCAAGCTCTCTTCGCGGCTGAGCGTGAGCTTCACGGGACTGCCGGTCACTCTGGCGAGCAAGGATGTCTGAGCCTGAATGCTCATGTCTTCCTTGCCGCCGAACGCTCCGCCGTTTGTCACAAGCGCGACGAAGATCTCTGTTTCAGGCACGCCCAGGAACGACGCAATCTGACGACGGTCGTCAAACACACCCTGCCCCTGGGTATAAACTCGCAGCCCTTCACCTTCCGGCATTGCTATGCACGCTTCGGGCTCGAGAAACATGTGCTCGATAAATTGAGTTTGAAACGTGTGAGTGGCAACGTGGGCGGCATTCTTCAACGCCTCATCGACATCGCCGCGCTTGATCTCGGATCTGCTTAAGAGATTTCCTTTCTTGTGAAGCCTTGGCGCGTCGGGCATTAGCGCATCTTCTGGGTTAGTGACCGGCTCGCGGACCTCGTAGTCGACTTCGATCGCCTGCGCCGCTCGTCTGGCGGTGCGCCGGTCGACCGCCGCAACCGCGGCGATCACATCACCAACGTAACGAGTCTCTTCGCCCTCGGCGACGAACATCGGCCAGTCACTGTAAATCAGGCCTTGATGCCTTTGACCGCGCACATCCGCGGCGGTGACTATCGCAACCACACCAGGAATCTCCATGGCGGTGCGGGTGTCTATGCGATTAACAAGGGCACGGGGGTGTTCGGACAAAAGGACTGCCCCGTGAAGCATACCCGGGAAGCTCATGTCGTCGATGTAGGGACGATCACCCAACGCGAGCTCTCGCGCTTCGTAGCGCGGCGTATTGGTCCCGATTCGCCCGGCTTTGCCGTCGGACTCGATTTCCGAGTCGCCTCTAAGCGATTTCGCCGCAAGTCTTATCGAGTCGACGATCTTGACATAACCGGTGCAGCGGCAGTGATGCATACTTAGGATGCGATTGATCTGCTCGTCGGAAGGATCTGGAGTCTTATCGATAAGGTTTTTTGCTCGAACAACAATACCTGGCGTGCAAAAGCCGCATTGCAAACCGCCCGCCGCGATAAAGCTGTCTGCGAAAGTATCGCGCTCGAGTTCGCTAAAGCCTTCAAGCGTCAACACGGTCTTTCCCGAAACGCTCTTTGCAGGCACGGCGCACGAGACTACTGCTCTGCCGTCAACGATCACCGTGCAGCATCCGCACTGTCCCTGCGGACTGCAGCCGTCCTTAGGCGAGATCACACCACACGAGTCACGCAATACTTCAAGCAGCGATGCTCCGTCGTCAACATCGACGGCGCGGTTAATTGCGTTAAGGTTGAACTCGATGCGGTTAGCCATATGCTCCTACCTCGAAGTTGAATGGCGGCCGACGAATTGCCGCTCCTGCGTGCTGCTGGGTTGTCGCGTCATTTTACCACGGGCGATCAATTGATTGATTAGTATTCTGCCAGCTACCAAATGCAAGCGCAGCCAGAAGCGAGTCCAAAACGGCTCACGGTCAAAGGAACCTGCTTAAGATGGGTCTGAGTAAAGGCTTTAGCGCGCCGGGTGGTCGCGCGTTCGGAGGGCTTTATTCGTTGCTGCTGGAATACTCCCATTGTTCGGGCAGGGCTTGCGGGCCAGGACGTATGCCGGCGATATCAGGATCTTCACCTTCGATACGCGGGGCTCGGGGACGCTCTTTCGACTCTATTCGGCGTTGCTCCTTTTCTTTCTGTCTCTGTTGACGAGCCTTTTCCTTTTCGCGCTTCTGAAAAGTCGGCCGTGATTTCTTCGCCATTGATCTCTCCTTGGTTGGTCGCCCAGCTCATTTTCGGGTTCGGTCAACATTGCCCAAACCATTCTATTCGTCTACCGAGTCCTCAATGCGGTTGGTGAAATCGTCATCTCCTTCAAAATCGCCCTCGTTATCGACTCGGCTCGCGAAATTGTCACCGCTGAGATCGTCCTCGGTCCCCTCATCAGCATCGTCGCCGAAAAAGCGTCCTCCGGGGCGTTCGCGTATCGGTTGCTTTGGAGCGCGTTCTCCCTTCCCGCCTTTGCCGCCGGGCTTCCGGAAAGTGCGACGAGGCGCCGCGTCCGGTCCGAAGCTCCTGCTGGTCGGTCGTTCGCCGCCGCCGGGCGGTTCTAGCGGATCGCGACTCGGGATGAACGGACGCGAGGCAGGCGCTCCTTGTGGACGATCTTCGCGTTCGCGAGCCTCGTTGACGGCAAGCGGCCTTCCCATGAACAGCTGATTATTGAACTTGCGAATTGCCGCTTCCGCCTGTGCCCGGTCGCTGAATTCCACAAAGGCGAAACCACGGGGCTTGCCCGTCTCGCGATCCAGGGGCAGATAAATATAGGAAAGTGGGCCGATCTCCGAAAAGTGTTCACGCAACGCCGCCTCAGTCGCGCTGTACGGAAGATTCCCAACAAAAAGACGAACAGCCATCCAATACCCTCGATCTCCCAGGTTGACAAAAGCACAGATGCCTCATCGTGAGGCAGAAATCGACCTTGCAACCAGCATCTATTATTCAGCTCGTATGTTTGAGGAAGCCGTGGCGAGTGGGTTCGTCGCAGCTTCCTCAAACGAGAAAACACTTAGTAGCGGTTTCCGTAGCCGCCGCGACCGCCGCCGCCGCCGCCACGTCCACCACCACCGCCACCTCGACCCCCTCCGTAACCGCCGCGTCCTCCGCCTCCGGAACGTTCCTCACGCGGGCGAGCCTCGTTGACCGTCAGCGCGCGGCCGTTAAGCTCGGTCCCGTTGAACTGCGCGATTGCCTTTTCAGCATCCTCGTTGCTCATTTCCACAAAGCCGAAGCCCTTCGAACGGCCGGTGTCTCGGTCCGTGATGATGTTAACTGACTCGACCGGCCCAACGCTTTCGAACAGGTTAGTCAGATCGGTTTCCGTCGTTTGATACGACAGGTTCCCAACGTACATTCGTTTACCCATATTTCTCCTGAAATTGGCTAGAGGAACTTCCAAGACCTTGCGGGAAGAGGGTGAAAAGCAGGATCAAACGCTCTCCGAGCTAAGACAAGACGCTCCCAAAAAACAAACCCAAATAGCAACGCTCAGGTTGCTACAGAACGGGTTGAGTTTAACAGGTTGAGGCTTGTCAAGTAAAGATACTGGTATGGTACCGTCTCGAACATTACCCGGATACTCGGGTCCGATAACCAGGGCATGTGAATAAGAAAGCCGCGTGCATTTTTGTTAGGTTTCTCTCAGAGTTTTGTTCTATACTGCACGGCGCTTCAGCAAGATCGGCCCAAGTCTTCCCAGTATCGATGAAATGGTTTACAGGATTTCTCATATCGAAGATGAAGCGTATCAACAGTGTGAGGAAAGATACTATGCCGCTTAAAAACTGTCCGGAAAAGTACAGATCCTTACTTCGATTCATGCTGCTTACAGCCTTAAATCTGCTGGCGATAGTGGTTATGGCTGTGATCGCTTTAGCGGGCGTTAGCCGGATACCCGCGCCGCGAGATTCGCACCCAGATGGTCCTACTTCCAACATCCGATCGACGGAAAAGGATAGACACGAAGATGGTCAAGTCGCCGGGATGAACCAGGACGACGCGAAAAAGGATGAAAAGGGGAAGGACCAGGACAAATCGGAGGAAAACAAAAAGTCGAAGGATAAACCTCCCCCGCCTGTTTGCAAAGATGTAGAGCTTGGTCCGTCGGGAAAGCAGGAAGATGTCGTGAGTACATTATCTAAAATCTCCGACATCAAGGTGTATGACGGAGGCCCAAAGCACCTGATAATATGCGGCTCTCCGGAGAACGTCGAATCGATAAAAGGCGTTGCTCAGCGGCTAACTGATTTCAAGCCCCCTCAAACCCCTAAACCCAAGCCTCAAGAAGAGGTGGCTGATACACGTTCGGTTCGACTGTTTTTTTTCCGAAAGGCGCGCGACATAGCGACTGCCATCGATGAAGCCAAATTGCCGTTTAAAGTGAAGGCCATAGGCGATGATCTTCTGCTTTTTGCACCTCTGGTAGACGATGACAAAATAGACGACAAAATACATGAAGTTAAACGATGGATCGCGTTGATTGATGTTCCCCGGCCAGAGATTTCCATGCTCGCATGGAGCGTACAGATATCTTCTAAAGATGCCGGGTCCATCAGAGACAACTCGAATCTCATTCGCAATACCGTCTCTGATTTTAATGACAGGCTTCAGAGCGCTTTGGAACAAGGGTGGAGGTATCTTGAGGTTGAACGGCAGGAATATGACGAAAAATTCTTCGCGCCGGATTTGCTCGAGTACCTGACCGGCAGGTACACCTGGTCGCCGGACGGCAAGAAGCCCGATCGGGCCTTCGAACCGTCTTGCAGGGAGGATGAGTACTGCCTGGGATTTAACAACTTGTTCAACCCGATTCAACGATCTCTGAGCAATATGTTGTTCGCATTGATTGCAGCACAGCCCGAAGGCAGTTTGAATAGAGCCAAAGACATCAGGGACAGATTTGTTGACTGCCTGGAAAGTAGGCAGAAATGCGCAGGCTCCTCTAAGAAGCCGACCCGCTCTGACGATTATCTTACAGAATCGAATCAAGACCGCCAAAGGCTGGGAGACGGGGCTACGAAACCTTTGACCCCAGGAAGACTCGAAGACTCTAGCAGACTCGAAAACCCCAGCAGTTGCGAGTCCTGGGATTATAGAGATCTTTATAATAATCAAAACACCACGGCAACCCGCGGACTGGCCTTCAACTGCTTTCGCCAGCAGTTGAACGAAAGTTTGAGCAGAGGCGGGCACCTGGCAGAAATCAGAAGAGCTTTGGCCGATTTTCTGTTTCAGTACAAAATGGCGCAATATTACCCGCGAGATTTCGTGCCGTGGAATCAGGCGGCAAGCGCCCAGGCACTTGATAGCAATTTGGAACCGTTGATTGTCGCTTTCAATCGTGACATCAGCGTATTTATGAGATTTTGCCAGGAGAAAGTTCAAGCCAGGAAAGACAAGAAAACAGATTTCTCATCAAACGGTGTGGTAACCGTGCGCGTGATAAGCGGCAATCCAGCCAAAGTAGACACTACAAATCAAAGCTACTTCCAGATGCCTTCCGTGCTGTCGGTCGGCGATATTGTGAAGCAATTGAATGCCGAAGCCTTCAAAGCGCCTTCAGTGTTTACCGACAATCTTCCCACAAACCCCGCTAACCTGGTCACAGCGGCCATACTGGCTGAGCAGCGTACGACGGCCAAAATCGGGCGCAATTTAAACCTCGAAATAACGGCCAACACACTCGAGGGTGCCTCGGCGTCCGAAATTCAAGTCACGCTCAACAGTAACGAGACAGAGAAACCCTCATTGCTCAGCACCGGCGACAGTACGACATCGGATGACAATTTGAATCGGGTATCCAGGCACGACACTACGACAAAAGTGCGCGTCGATTCGCAAAAGCTTTTCGAGGTATCTTCATTCGCCTCGGCGCTTCAACATGGTCGAAGCATACCTCTCATCCCGCCTTTTGTTGAGTTTCCATATCTTGGCAATCTTGCGCGTCTACGCTTGAAGCCGGGCACCGTCTTCCACCGGAGTTTCGCTATCATCAGCGCGGTAATCGTGCCTACCGCAGCCGATCTGGCGAACCGCATTGAGTTCAGCAGCGATTTGGAGGAGACCCCGCTGCTTTCGGTTTCGCTCGTCGCGGAGAAGAAGCCTAAAGAAGCCGTGAATGATGTGAACAACGACCAAAAGAAGACTGGAAAAACAAAGGGCTCTATGACTCAAAAACCAACTAATGCACAGACTCACCCAGTAACGGGCAAAAAACAAAAGGTACATTACTGGGTTGTGACGCACTACAGGGAAGGGTCTAACCTATCCGACAAGCCTGTTACTGTAGAGGACTTCGATGAGAAAACCGGCGTCAAGCTAAAATGGCAAGCACCGGAGCGAGCCATATCCTTTGACATACTGCGTACCAAATCTGACCAAAAGCCTGAGATGGGCAAAACCCACAAGTATGCAGTCGCTAAGAATGTAAGGGTTTCGAATCTGTCAGGTGAAAGTGAAGACAACAAAAAAGACGATGAGCTTGAGGAAGTTACATTGCCCAAAAAGAATATCGTTGCATTTAGCAGGATCCCGAAGGCAGGAAGAAACTTTCGAGCTTTTCACAAAGCGAAACTTGATTGCATAAGATATGAGGCTGGTGTACCTAAACCACCTCAACCAAACGGCGAAAATGCTGACGACTGTAAAACGCGCAAGCTGTCGACAACTCCTATTGAAGGAAGGCCTGAGCAATGAGCCGCCGTCAAAAAACTTTCTGCTCGGATAACAGAAGAATTTGAGGATCAACCGGCGCGATCGGCACACGACCAGATTCTGGGTTCATCTTTAGCAGCAGTCGAGATCACAGATCTTCTATTCGCAGCTTTATATCGGCGTTCTTCCACGACGCCTCAAACTCCCGTTGAACGAAGGCGGCGTCGTGCGTCTTGCCTTGCGCCTTCAAGCTCTCCATCAGTCCAAAAAGAGCACGCCCGTTTCGCCGGTGCTTTTCGAGCTCCGCACGAAAAACCTTTTCGGCTTCCGTGTGTTCACCATTCAGAATCAGCGCCCCGCCCAGTGTCTCTCGAACCGGGATATACCAGTCTTCAGGTTCGTCGTAGTTAAGCGAATCCTCAAGCGCGACTCCTTTTTTCAAGATTGCGATAGCCGCACTCTTGTCACCTTTTGCCAACGCGATTCTCGCGCTGGTCACGTTATCCGCTACGTTCAGCACGTCTGACGATTTGTTGAAACCGTACATCCGATCGGCCGGGATAGTCCTGGCCGACTTGCCAGCCAGACTTCGCTCCTGTTCCGCGTTATCAACCTTTCCCGTCGAGGCATAAGCCATTGCACGACCGAAATGCCACAAAGCCGTTGCTGCGCCGAGCCTCTGATCAGGCGCCGGGACCTTTAGCATGTCCTCCCATCGTTGAAACCGCATCAGCATTAACGTCGGCGTCGGCATAAACGTGTCGAGCATTGGTACGACGCCATCGAACTCAGTCCCCGTCAGTTTCAGGAACTGGCTGAGGTGCCCATTGAGTTGTTCCGCCGCTCTTTTCGCATCCTGAAAGCGGCCCTGCATGCTATGGGCTACGGCAAGAAAATGCAGATTGTGGCCGTAATACATGATCGTATACATGCCTTGCTGGCCCGTGAGCTTGAAGTACTCGCGATCGGCTTCCGCCGCGTATGCGTTGCTTCGCGCCGCGGCTTCATAATTACCCGAACGAATATCGATATGAGCAGGCATATGAACCAGATGACCCGCCATCGGAGCCAGCACCTTTAGTTTTTGCGCGCTGGGAAGCGCCCACTCCGGATGAGCCGATGCCTCGACTGCATGAATGTAGTAGTGATTCGCGCCGGTATGATTTGGGTCGCGTCTCAGCACCGACTCGAGTATCGCGACAATCTCGGTTGTCCCCTCGTGCGGTTTTCCGTCGCGGGCCCAATACTGCCATGGATTCAATACCATGATGCTTTCCGCGTAGAGCGTCGCCGCGTCCAAATCGTCAGGGAACCGGCGCACCACCTCGGCCATCGCAGTCCTGTAATCCAACGAAAGCTTCTTAAGATCCGTCTTCGGATCGTTTGAATATCTTTTGGCTAAAGCATTGATGTAAGCGCGCTCGGCTTCGGTCGCCTTCGAAGCCAACGACTGCGCCTTTTGCACCGCTTCGTAAGCGGCCTTCTCGCGTTCGGCATCGACATCCATATTGATGTTTGGTCCAAGCGCCAGCGCAACACCCCAATGAGCCATTGCCAATTGAGGATCGAGTTCAGAGGCGCGTTTGAACGATCGGACGGCTTCCTCGTGATTGAAACCATAGACGAGAGCGAGGCCCTGGTTGAAGAACCGTTGAGCTTCAGGATTTCGCGTCGAAACCGGATGGTGAACATCACCCAGACCATCGATCAGAGTGGCGGGCTTCGACTCGGCGGCCGAACCGTGCTGATGCTGCGATGGCGTATTTATGTAAAGCAACAGGATTGTGATCAGAACCAGGAAACGCTTCATACCCACCTCGTCTTCCTTCCACAGAGACAGACTGATTAAGGGCCGCGCACAGCTCGTCTCGTGACGTCCCAGTGCGCGGACCTGCTCGTGAGCGTGAAAGCTAAAATGCTAGAAGATCACATCGAAATCAAGCCGGAAGCGTCGCTTGTGGCTATTAAAGAAACCACCATAAGCGGGATCCGCGATGTTGGCATGTACTTGAAGCGGGTTGAAATGATTGGTTACGTTGAATCCACTCAGCGAAAGTCGAACGCTATACTTGTCGCTAAGTTTGAAATCCTTTGAGACCCGCGAGTCGAGCGAAAAAAAGTTCCGGAAGCGAGTTTGGTTCGGCGTTCCCACATAGTTCTGAGCGACATCGACCGAGGCGTATGGAAAACCGTTACGCCATTCGACCATAGGCGCGATTCGCATCTTCCAGGGGAGTCGAACAAGCCCCCAGGCCAGAAATCGGTGTGGCAGATCCCCCGACAGATTCGTGAACGTGTTTGGCCTCACGACCGGGAACGGGAAGTTGCCCAGGTAGTTATTAAACTCATTCAGGTCGCCGCGCGCGCGGCTGTGAACATAAGAAAAGAACATCTGCTGGCCTTCTGGCAGCGAGAGCCGTGCAGTAAGCTCCAGCTGGTTGTAGCCGGATTTGCCCCCGCCTCCAAGCACAAGCGCATCCTGTCCCTGCACCACCCTTGGAGTGAAAATCACCGTCCCGAATGAATTGCTCTGAAGATAGTTGGCTCGGACGCGCAAATTCCTGGTGACAGGATGTTCCACCTCAACATTCCAGGTCTCGCTGTATGGCGCGAAGTTCCCAACGACACTCCTGCCGAAAAGAAGCGGGAACTTCGTTTCGGCACGGTCGGTGATGTTGATAAAATGCCGAGGCCCGTCGGTTATTTCACCGTTTGGCCCGAAGGTAGTTACGACCTGTTCCGGATACCCGTTGAAAGCGAAAACGCTCAAGGGCACACGATCATAGAATAATCCAAATCCGCCTCTGATGGTTGTTTGCTGATTCGTAAACGGAGTCCAGGCAAGCCCAATCCGCGGCGCTACGCGGGTAGTACCGGTTATGCCCTGACGTTCAAACCGAGTACCGATGTCGATCGCCAGCCTCGGCGTCATAACCCAATGATCCTGCGCAAAGAACGCTGTTTCCACATCCGTGCGATCAAACGCTCTTCCACCTACCCAGTCGATGCGCTTCACTAACCGCCCATCGGCGTCCTGGATCTGAACCGGCCGTGCAACAAAGTCGCCGCGATTCCCCGTATGCGCGAGAGTCGTACCAAACTTAAAATTGTGATTGCCGTAAAAACTGATCGGCGAAAGCGAATATGTTTCAAGCCACTCGGCGCGAAACGCCCGGCGGTTCTGTTCGCTAAAGTAGTTTCCGGAGTTTCCGGCTGGGGCGAGCACCATGTCCTCATCACCCTGGCCCCAGACATTACCGCTAAACCGTTTGTAAGCAATCGTGCTTTCAAGCAGATTGGTTCCTATTGTCCAGCGGTTGATGAGCGTACCGGTATAGTCGTGGGCGCTGAAAGTAGGAGTGACCGGCTGAGGATTGAAAAAATTCAGATTAACAAACGACATCTGCCGCGGAGCAACGTGGAACGTCCCGGTGAACGTGCTCACCGGTGAAAGTATATAATCCAGCTGGGTGAAGGAATTGAACGACGCCTGTTTGCTCTCATTGAACGGGAACGGCAAGGTTCGATCAGGTCGTTTCTGAAGATCGTATTCGAGTCCCTCAGACAAAAATAACTTCTCAGCCATAATCGGGCCGTTAAATATGACGCGCGGCGACGCTTCACGTATCCCGCGAAGCTGTCCGCTGCGAATACGAAACTCCGGTAATGGATCGTTTAGCTCGAAGTTCCAATTGTCTCCGCCGCGCCGCGTCTCCACAGAAACAACGCCGGCGGTGAAACGCCCGAACTGCGCCAGGTAAGGGGTCTTGAATACCTCTATCGTTTCAACGCTGTCTACCGGGACCGTTACTCCAAATTGCCCGGTTGCAGGATCAGTGACATCGGCCGCATTGACGACCAGAGCGCTGCGATGCTCGTCAGCACCCGAGATTCTTATTTCACCCTCGGTGGAGCGAACTACCCCGGGCACCAAGGGCAAAGTGTCTTTCACTGTCGCCGGTTTAGTTGGGAAGTTTTTTGCCTGGGCGCGATCGAGTTGCGACGAAGGCGATGCTCCTCTCTCGATTGGGGTCTCCGACCCTGCCTGAACATTCACAACGACGTCCTTAAGCTGAAGTTTTGGAATCATCGTGAACTTGATTTCGATGGGAGCCGCCGCGGTAAACGCGACATCGCTCTGGGTAAGGGGTTCGAATGTATCTTTGGAAACAACCACCTCATATGTTCCCGGAGCAAGCTTCGTCAATTCCGCCTCGCCTTTGTCGTTGGTGGTATTGGTCGCAACAACGGCGCCTTTAAGCTTAGCCTCAACCAGCACACCTGCTACAGGTTTGTCGGATTCGTCAAAGGTGGTCACACGTATCACGGCGCTACGAAGCTGTTGCGCCTGTACGCTCATCGAAAAGACTATGGATAGGGAGACTACAAGGAGAGGCAGTACTCTTCTAATCGCACGGGGTTCATTCGTCCACTGCATGATTTTGTTTTTCTTCCTTCGTTATCTACGCGCAACAACCCTCGCAATAGTACCTTAAACACGACGATTTGACTACGGTTTTATATCATCCGAGCCTTGATGAACGGCGGTCGCGAATTCAGACGACAGAGTATACGACGCCTCGACTTGCGTTGGATTCGCACAAACCTGAGCTACTTTAGACTGGCATTAGTTAAGACGAGTGAATGGTTCGCGGCAAAAACCGTTGGAGCAAACTAAAAGCACTTTGTTATAACAAACTCTTCGATGCGAAACCGAAATCAAGTGCTGGCGCTGATTGCTTTATGGGGTTTCATTTATCTGGCGAGTTGCGGCTATCCCCCCGCGCTTCTGGACGATGCCGATACGGTTCACGCGGAAGCAGCCCGGGAAACGGCCGAATCGGGTGACTGGATTACCCTTCATGCCAACGGCATTCGCTATCTTGAAAAGGCGCCACTGATGTACTGGTCGATAGCTCTTTCGTACAAGTTGTTTGGCGTCAACGAGTTCTCCTCTCGGCTTCCAATCGCTCTGTCGACGTTGGGGCTGATGCTGGCGACAATGCTCTTGGGCAATTTTGCTTTTGGCGGGAAGGCGGGTTTCTACTCCGGGCTGTGCGTCGGAAGCTGCGTTGGCATCTTTTTGTTCACACGAGTCCTGTGGCCGGACGTGATCCTGACTCTGTTGATCACGATGGCCTTCTACTTCTTTCTTCGAGCGATCGATGACCCGATGCAGTCGCGCTTCGCATACGGCATTTACATCTGCGGAGCTCTTGCGGTGTTGACAAAGGGGCTTGTTGGAGCCGCGTTTCCGGGAATCATTATTCTCGCTTACCTTGTTATCACCGGAGAGCTTCGACGACTGGCGCAACTCAAGCTGTTCACCGGAACGCTCCTGTTCCTGGCGATCGCCGCGCCGTGGCATATCGCTGCGGGGCTCGCGAACCCGGGAAGCCTGATGGTGGGTACTCCTAACACTGGCCAGGGCCGCGGGTTCTTCTGGTTTTATTTCATGAACGAGCACCTGCTGCGCTATATCGGCAAACGCTATCCTGCGGACTACGACACGGTGCCGCTGCCGTTGTTTCTTGGTTTGCACGTTGTTTGGCTCTTCCCGTGGAGTTTCTTCCTCCCGGTGACGATCAAAGATATTCCACGTCGAGTCAGGAACCTGAAACGCGATGATCGAATAACGCTTTTTTTGATTGCGTGGGCAGTTCTGGTCATCCTGTTTTTCTGTTTTTCTACGACCCAAGAGTACTACACGATGCCTTCGTATCCGGCCTTCGCGCTGCTGATAGGTTGCGGGCTCGCAAAAGCGGAAGACAGGTTGCGACGAGGAAGCACAGAGTCATTGCTAAGAGCAATGCAGCTTGCGCTCGCTTGCCTTGGGCTGCTGGTGTTCGCCGGCGGCGTGGTCGCGTTTTTGATGACCAGACAAATCGCGGTTGAAGGCGACATTGCGGCGACGCTTACACGCAACCCCGAGGCTTATGCACTGTCGCTCGGGCATGTTCTCGATTTGACACCGCGTACGCTCGCGCAGCTTCGTGTTCCGGTAATCGGAACGGCAATTACATTTTTGTTTGGAACCATCGCGGCGCTGATCCTAAGTCGCAAAGGCAAACACACTGCGTCGAATATGTCGTTAGCGATAATGATGGCCGCATTCTTTTTCTTTGCTCATATGAGCCTCACCGCATTCGAGCCTTATCTTTCGTCCCGCGCGCTTGCGGAAGCAATTGATCGCGAGTACACGCCAGGTGACGAGATCGTGATAAATGGAGAATACGAAGGCGGCTCATCGATAAACTTCTACACTCGTAAAACGGTCCACATTCTTAATGGACGCTCGGCGAACCTGGAGTATGGGTCTTACTTCGAGGATGCGCCCAGGATTTTTATCGACGACCAGGGGCTTGCGCAGATGTGGGCCGGCGCGGGACGCATCTTTCTGTTTACCGATTCGACGAACCTTGAACAGCTTACGCTCGCAGTGCGGGGTCCGGTCTATCCGTTTGCCGAGAGCGGCGGAAAACTTATCCTCACAAATCGAGAATCAAAATGACAATGACCAGCCTGATTCTGATCACAACCTTTATCCTCATACCTGTACACTCTGAGCCTCGCTCGCAGCAGAAGAACTCGATCGCACGAGCTGATGAGTTGTTCGCGGCGCGAGACAACCCGGCTAACATCCAACAGTCCGTTGTGTTGATGGAACAGCTTGCGGCGGGCGAGCCATCGAATTATGAAGCGTGGTGGCGACTCGCGAGAGCCAGGTACTACGCCGGAGATCGCGAGAAAGACCAAACAAAGAAGGCTAAGCTGTTTCAGTCGGGAGTTGAGGCAGCGAAAAAGGCGGTCGCTTTGGATGACAAACGGGTAGAAGGTCATTTTTGGTTTGGCGCCAACCAGGGTGAATACGCCGATTTGAAGGGCGCGCTCAAGAGCCTCGGCCTGGTCAAGACGATTCGAAAGGAGTTTGAGGCCGCGCTTGCAATCAATCCCTTTTATGAAAACGGCGCGATCTATTCGGCGCTCGGTCAAATCGATTTAAATCTCCCGCGACTCTTTGGCGGCAACGAACGGCGCGGCATCGAGAGGCTGGAAGCCGGGTTGAAAGCGGGCCCTGATAACGCAGAGCTCAAGGTGACGCTTGCTGAGGTTTACCAGAAGAAAGGGAGAAGAGACGAAGCGAGGAGAGTTCTTGAAAGCGTGTTGAGCGCGAACGATCCGGCAAGGACGCCGATTGAAATGGAGGAGCTGCGAACAAAGGCCCGCGCCTTACTTGAGAAGATCAAATAGTCACCTGGTAGCTTAGACTTTAGTCTGTGTCAGGTGATCCGTCTCGTACAAGGAATTAAAATGATACAGACTAAAGTTATGCTGCCTCAGAGACGGACGATTGCGTAGATCAACTCATCAATTGTTTCGCCGTCTTTGGTGACGCTCTTCTTCATCCGACACTCAAACTCATATCCGGCCTTTTCGAGCACTCGCATTGATGCCGGGTTCCACTCGAAGACGCCGGCATACAGCCTGCAAAGGTCGAAGGTCGCGAACGCGTACTCAGTCACGGCGCGCACCGCTTCGGTTACGATTCCACGCCTCCAATAGTCTTCGCCCAGCCAATAGCCGATCTCGGCTGAGCGCCGAAACACGTCGTCCTTCAACACGAGCCCAATACCCCCGACAGGAGCTTCATCGACAACAATCGCGAAGTTGGTTATCGGCTTTGACGGGTTGGCGACCCGAATCCAGTTTCTTGCGTCCGCGAAAGTATATGGGTGCGGGAACGCATCACGCAGATTGCGCCAGATCGCCCGGCTGTTCGCATGCCGAACCAGCGATTCCTCGTCTCCCGTCTTCCAGGGCCTCAGCGTCGACTTTGTTAGCCTTATCTCCATGTTCTTTCCAATCGCGGCCGCTCCAGCCTCGAAAGCCGCGCTGTGACGGTCATTATACGGCTTCAACGATACCCGACGACACCGGCGTGTCGATGGAAGAAAACCGCCACGACATACGTCCAACGAACGATTGATGATGGGGAGGCTCGCTGTGCCGCAGTCGAACCCTGTAGTCATTGATCCAGAACAGAAGGGAAGGAGTTACAAATGTCAAAACATTACGTTAATCGAATGAATCGAAAAGCTGGAACGTTTGCGATCCTCGCGTCGATCGCAACCGGAATGCTGTTTGCGATCGTCTCGCCGGCGCTCGCGGGAGGTTTCCAGATCTCCGTGGAGACGCCAGATCGGTCAAATGATCAACAGTTGAAAGAGGCGGTGCTGATAGCCCGCACCTACGGCTGCCACCAGCCCGCCGACGCGAAGTTGTCGGCTTCCGCGGAGGGATTCGTCGACGGCGCTCGCAAATCGCTGCCGATTGAGTTGCGCTCGATCGGATCGGGAGTCTACGCGATCAATAGACAGTGGCCGTCCGAAGGGAAGTGGGTGATTGCGCTCACCGGGGCATACAACGGAATGACCAGCAGCGTGCTTGTCGATCTGGGCCCGAACGGGAGCGTTCTTCCGGGTACGCGACTGCGGGAAGGATCTCTCGAGGGCGTGCATGCTAGAGGAGCGCGACGCACCTGGGTTGCCGATGACATCGATTCGGCGCTTCGATCGGGCGTAAGCACAACCAGCAAGAGTTCGGGGGAACGAGATAACTCTGACGGCGCACCTTTCGGTACTATCACCTGGCTCGTTGCCGCGCTTGGCGCGTCCGCATTCACGTTCGGCCTCGTCAAGCGAACGCGGCGAGGCCAGTCCTCCGGCAAGGTCTGAATCCAGGGCTACGTCTCAACAAGGCAGGGCCGGCATTCAAGAGGCTATCTTCTGATCGCCGGCTCGCCTGGGCATGGGACGTTTTCTTCGCGCGGCTTTGAAGTCATTGCAGGACTGAAGGCCGTCCTCGCTTCCAATGCGCTTCCACGGACACCAGTCGAGCGAGGCCATGAATCTCCCCTTCGAGCACAAAAAAAAAGAGGGAACGATGGCAGGTTGATCATCCCTGGGTGGCTCCAACCCTCCTGCTATCGCACCCTCACTAGCCGCTAAAGGAGAATTCAATAAATCTGAGGCTATTAAGAATGTTCATACCCGGCCGAATCGGTACAAGAACAAATCGCTCTTCAGTCGGACGAGGCATCGCTTGTCCAATCACAAAGCCGGCGAAGAGATACTAGTCTGCATAAATTCCGATGTCAAACAATATTTTGACGGGACGACGTCAATATATTGACCGCCTATGTTGAGCGGCCCCCGGTGCCACCTCCTCCCAAACCGACCGAGCGGTCGGGTTGCAACTCGACGTCGAATGCGATAGACTGCCCGCAAATCTCAATCAATCACAGTGGAACTAAAACATGAACACGAGGTTGTGTTCCTGAGTGCGGCCCGGCAGGTTGTACTGGAGTATGTGTCGATCGTGAGGTTTGAATCACTGCGGGAGGGCTTATGAGAAACCGGTTATTTCAGCTGGGCGTGCTCGCCGTTGGCGTATGCTCTCTGTTAGCGTTTGGTATCACAGCCAGTGGATCATCTCCCGACAAGGTGACCTTTACACGCGACGTCGCGCCGATCCTCTACAATCGCTGCGTCGAGTGTCATCGAGCCGGCGAGGTCGCTCCGATGGCTCTGATTACTTACAACCAGACACGCCCGTGGGCGAAGTCCATCAAACAGAAAGTGGTTGATCGGTCGATGCCCCCCTGGCTAGCTTCCCCGGAAAACGCTCATTTCAAAAACGAACGGCGCTTATCACAAAAAGAAATAGAGACCATCATCGCGTGGGTCGATGCGGGCGCGCCAAAAGGAAGCGATGAGGATCTACCCGCTCCGCCCAGGTTCGAACAGGGTTGGGCGATCGGCAAGCCCGATGCAATCCTCTCGCTCGATCAAGAGATCGCGGTTCCCGCGGAGGGAGTGATCCCTTACAAGTATTTTACGGTTCAAACCAATTTTGCCGAGGACAAGTGGGTTCAGGCCGCGGAGATTCGTCCCGGCAATCCAAAAGTCGTTCACCACGTAATCGTCTACGTTCAGGAACCGGGAGCGACCAGCGCCCAGCCGAGCGAAGGTCGAGGCGGCAGGGGAGTCAAGCTTTCCGGATACGCTCCGGGTGAGCAGCCGAAGGTCTTCCCAACGGGAACGGCAAGACTCATCAAAAAAGGGTCAAAGCTAACATTCCAGATGCACTACACGCCTACAGGCGAGGCGACGACGGATCGATCCTACATCGGTCTGGTTTTCTCAAAGTCTCCGGTGCATAAGATCGCTTTGACTGGCACGGCGACCAACGCCCGGTTTGTTATCCCGCCGGGCGACGGTAACTATGAGGTGCGTTCAAGCTGGACGGCTCCCGATGACGTGAGAATCCTCGACCTGATGCCGCACATGCATGTTCGCGGTAAGGACTTCACCTATACCGCTGTTTATCCCGACGGCCGATCCGAAGTTGTTTTGCGGGTTCCGAGGTATGACTTCAATTGGCAGCTTCTCTATCAATTCAGAGACCCGTTGTTCCTGCCAAAAGGAGCCCGGCTTGATTGCGTCGCGCACTTCGACAACTCAGCAAGAAATAAATACAATCCCGACCCCAGCAAGGAAGTTCGTTGGGGTGATCAGACGTGGGAAGAAATGATGATTGGCTGGTTTGACTATGTTCTCGAAAAGGAGAATCTTGCCGAACGAGCCAGCAATAGGTAATCGACGGCAGTAGCGTGGACTGTCGAGTCTGCGCCGGCTTGCAGTGTACAATTAGTCAGCCCGCAGACTCGACAGTCTACGGTACATTCATCTTTGAAAGGAAGGATAACTATGTGGATTCCGAAAGGGCTTAGAGATTTGAAGAAGGGAGTGGACTCTCCGATGCCCACGCAAGTGGTATCGAACGAGGAGTTCATTCCACGGCGGCAGACGCCTCAACAGAAGCAGGTCGAGTACCTGATTGGGCAGATGGGCGAAGAACGAGCGAAGAAGCTCGGGCTGTCGCGGCGCACGTTTATGGCCAGTTCGATGGGCCTCGCGACCTGCTTTCTTGCCTCCAACAAGGTCTACGGGAAAGTCTGGGAAGTCGAGGAAGCCGAGTCGTGGGAACCAGCAGCCTATGATGAGAAGTGGCCGAAGGATGAATACTTCATCATGGACTGCCAGGCCCACTTCACCAACGGGTTGGCGATCGGCGGTTTCCGCACAATGGACTTCGTCAAGAACATGGGCTTTGAGCTGAAAAGCGATGCGGAAGCCTACGGATTCAAGAACTTTGTCAAGGAGATGTTCTTCGACAGTGAGACATCCATGGTGGTGATCTCCGGCGTGCCAACAAAAGAATTGTTGCGCGACAAGGATGGCAAGGTGCTTGAAGGGGCCGCGCGGACGCCGGGGCCGAGCGGCAGAGTGCTTCCGAGCTGGGTGATGTACGAGGGGCGCAAGAAGATCAACGAGCTCGCCGGCTGCCAACGCGCGGTCAACCAGGGTAACCTCGCGCCGAACCACTACTGGGACAAAGCTGCTAACAAGATCGACAAGGCAGCGTGTATCGAGCAGATGGAACGCGAGATCAGCCTTTACGGTATCAGCTCGTGGAAGTGGTATTGCCACACCGATCCGGGTCAATCGGGCAACGGTTTCCAGCTCGACGACGAAAACTCTCAATGGTTCATCGAGGAATCACGAAAGCGGGGAGTCAAACTCATCAGCACCCACAAGGGTTACTCGTATCAGTCACGCACGCTTGGCCATCTTGCAAATCCGAAGGATGTCGAGCAGGCTGCGCTGCGCAACCCTGATTTCAACTTTGTGGTCTATCACTCGGCGATCAAGCATGGGACTAACGAGGCGAACTATAAAGAGAGCAACCAGTACGATCCGGCCACCGGCGATTTCCTTTGGCACAGCGTGCTGATGGACATCAAGAAGCGCAATCCAAAGATGAACAATGTCTACTGTGAGATTGGCAGCTTCTTTAACACGCTTGCAGTGACCGATCCTATTCTGTGTCAACACGGCATGGGCAAGAACATCAAGTATTACGGTTCAGACCACGTCGTGTGGGGCACCGATTGTCTATGGTGGGGATCTCCGCAGTGGGGGATCGACGCACTCAAGAAGTTCCAGATCAGCGACGAGATGTGTGAGAAGTTCGGCTATAAGAAGATCACCAAAGAAGACAAGGCAAAGATCTTCGGTCTGAACGCCGCAAAACTCTACAACGTCAATGTGAAGGCAAAACGAAAGGCAATCACCTCGGATGCGCTCGAGAAAATGAAGATTGCCTATTTGGAGAATGGCGGCCAGCGCAGCAATCTGGCTTACGGCTGGGTCCGATCCGACGATTGAGGCCCTTCTCTCCGATCTTTCAAAGATGACCGCATGTGACCCGTCGATTTGCGAAGTCGGCGGGTCGCGTGCTTCAACCCGAACGGCGGCTTTAGGCTGCTGCTCCTTCGAGATGACCGGCTTATGATAAAGACCACCTGCCATTCGAGTATCGCGCGACGCTCAGTTTTTGGTGTTGCACTTGTTTGTCTAACCGTGCTGCTGCCTGGAATGAATCCAAAAGCCGGCGCTATCGAGCAAGCACAACCGCAGGCAACTGCTGCTCCGCCTGCCCTCGCTCATTTTCACCATCTCCATCTGAACGCAACGGACCCGGCCGCCGCCATCAACTTTTATACGAGCAAGTTTGACTCCGAGAAGGGAAAGTTTGCGGGCCTGCTGGACGGTGTCTGGGCACAGAAATCCTGGATGTTGTTTGCCAAAGTAAGCTCACCGCCGCCCTCGGAGTTGACCTCCGCAATCTGGCATTTCGGGTGGGGCGCTGAAGACATGAAAGCAACCTATCAGAAGCAGCTCGACAGCGGGACAAAGTTCTTTACACCGTTGACCGACATCAGCGACATCGGGGGCCGCAATCCGGGGGCTACTGGTCAGTTCTACTACGCTTATGTCGAAGGGCCGGATCGCGCGCTGATCGAATTGAACACCGCCGGGCACCATCGTTTTGGCCACATCCATATGTTCAGCGAGGATCCACATTCCGCTGGCGATTGGTACGCAAAGCACTTCGGAATTACGCGCAGAGTCGGGGCCGCGCGGACCTATCGCGATGTTCCGATCGGACCCAGCGCGTCGTTTACGATGGACAACGTGAACGTCATAATTTACCCGGTTGCATATTCCCGAAAAGTCTATGCCGATCACTGGAAGAATCAAAAAGAGATGTCGTCCACAAAGGGCCGGGTTGTCGATCACATTGGTTTTAGCGTTGACAACCTTGCAGAGACGATAGAGAGATTGCGCAAGGATGGAGTCAAGATAACCGACGAAATCAAAAGCGTGGCCGGCGGCAAGATCAAGTATGCCTTCATAGAGGGGCCTGACAAGATCCGAATCGAACTGGTCGAAGGACACGCAAAGAAGGAATAGAAGCTGTATGGAACAACCAATCTGGAATTTCGAACAAGAGCCGTCAGACCGGCCGATGGATGAAACCAGCGTAAATCTTCGCGCTTATTTTGATCGCATGCCGGATGAAAAGTTGCGTCAGTATTCATCGGGGATGACCGATGAGCAGGTGATAGCGTGGGACGGTAATTTTAAGGACGACGGGGACTTCATGATGCTCTGTTCCGAGCGCGATGTAGACGTCGAGGAGTATCGCCAGGTTCTGGAAGAGTGTATCCGCTACCGCGATCGCGTGCGGCCTGCTTTGTTAGGGAAAGCAGGCTAACGCACGCTGACCACACATATCCAAATAATCAGTACTCGCATAATGCGCTGCTCACCGAATAAGGTTTGCTGCCTTTGATCGGCCCTTCCGCGTTATGACAGTCGTTGCATATCTCTGTCCGTGGAGCGCGCTTGTGCTTTACGCTCGATGATTTGTGCAGCTCGTGGCAGCCGATGCACGTTGGGAACTCGATGCCGTTTACCGCAACGTCGCGGACGTTCCTCAATACGTGTCTGTCGCCCGGGTTCAGCGACTGGTCATCAGCTTTTGAGAAGTCCACCGCATAGTCTTTGAACAGATTGTCACCGGCTACAAAGGTATTTGGGTAAGGAAGCCCCGTGGATTTCGATTTACCCATTCTGAGATGGCACTGGGCGCAGGTAGAAGTAATCATCTTCGCGTCGGATCGCTGCTTCTTGGAGAGGAAGACCAACGATGTATCGTTGGTGTGATTCAGGTCGACCGCTCCGTGGCAGGTATAACAATCCAACCCAAAAGCTGCGAACGCTTTGGTCGCCGTATCGACCGCAGTGGTGTGACAACCTGCACATCGATTCGCAAAGCGATCCTTGTCCCAGGCTGGATTTTGAACGTCAAGCCACTTAAGGACTTGCCGGCCGTTTCCGAGCTCGGCCTGTGTGTTGAGTATCGAGAACTTTCCGTAACCTTCTTTCTTGAGGAAACGGAGCCGATGACGGCTCCCCATGAAGTATTCGACCTGAGCCGCCACGGGCGTGAGGGTTGGCTGTCCTTTGAAGACGTCTTTCCATTCCGGCGCGTCTTCGTTCTGTCGAATAGTGAGGCCGTGAGAGTTCTTTTGCCACCCGGGGCCGATGTCGTTGCGATGACAAAAGAGACACTCGTCGCCGTGAACGAAATCGGGTATCGGCTTTCCTGCGTGGTTAGCTCCCCAAGCAGCGGGGTCGATGGTCTTTTGAGCAGGCGCTTTGCTGGTGGTTTCTTGGTCAGTTTCAGACTCCAAACAAAGCGAGGTAACGGGCTCCGACGCACGTCCGGACGCAGCGAACAAGATAGCTGCGGCAAGCGCGGCGGCAATGAGTAACGCTACTTTCACGCTTCTGAGCATCACATCTCCTTAGCCTACAGAGATTCTCACAGACCAGACAAGAACATATCCCCGAATTCCTACGGCCGGCCGTGGTTGCTTGAATCGTCCCGAGACTGATGTGCTCCGAGTCCCAAGCTGTACCAGACTGCCGCTGCGGTTCTTTGCGAGGCAGCGGTGCCTAATTCTGAAGGTCCGACAAACTTCAGTTTGTCGTGGGATGGCCTATCTCGACAAACTGAAAAGTTTGTCGGACACAAATCAAGGCACCGCCTGCGAGGCTAACACTTTGCGTAGCGAGAGATCAAAGTAAACTTCCTTCGGTGTAGCTTTCTTCCAGGAAGTTGTTCTGTCCTCAGCAACCACTCAGTGAGGCGTGGGGCCCCGCGAGCACCAGTTATCAGAGAATCGGCCGGTCAGTCTAGGCTTCCTTCCTGGACCCGATCAAATGTGCCGCCGATTCGACCGCAGTTTTTGGTGTTCGCATTTTTTGGTTGACATTTTGTAAGATTCATAATAGTGTCGCAACCCTTAGCTCGTCGGGGGCTTCCTCTTCCTCGGTTGATTGAACGGTTTATCGTACTTCGGACGAGAGTCGCGCCGCGACCCGGCTGGTCGTCGCTCGCAGCAAACCGTCGTTAAGAGCGTCGGCGGAGTGGAATGACAAAACAGGCTGCTTGGGGAGGGTTCTGGGATTCGGCATTCCCCTTGACTGTCGGCTTTCGGTCTGCGTAGGGGCCGTTCGCCAGTTGACGCCCTTTTCGCCAGTTGGCGCCTTGAAAGAAGGGGGCCTTCAACTAGTCGCCGAATCTCGCTGTTTTAAAGGCAGTTCACAGGGCCAGGGTGGAAGATGTCCTAAGTGAATTCAAAGGAGAGCTATCATGAAATGCCTGGGTGACGGTAGACGTGTCGATATTGCAAACAATGTCAAGAGATCAGTCTTTTTATCGGCCAAATACTTGAAGGCACGTAACCCAATTTCCAAAGGACTATTTCGGTTTAGCGTGCCCTCCGTCAGCATTTTTCTGAGCGTGCTGCTGGTGGCCGTTACTCTCGTGCCTTCGATGCGCCCTATACCTGCGGGTACGGGATCCGTGAAGGCGTTCGATGAGACCATCGCCACGTTCGCAGCGGATTTTACGACGCCAAAGTCATCGTGGAATCTGGGTGAGACTGCCCACGCTAAGGCAACCGGATCGCCGGACGACCGGCGAGTTGAATGGGTTGCTCCTGATGGGACGGTTGCGCAAGTAAGCGGCTTTTACTCGGCGGGCACTCTTTCGGATTCATACGCGATCCAAACGGGGAGTGATCCCCTTGCACAGGTGGGTACCTGGATCGTTCAGACGATTGATCCGAGCGGTAATGCATTTGTTGCCGCAAAGTTTGTAGTTCATAGCGCTACTCCCAATGCTGATCTTGCGATCCAGAAATTCGCCCCAACTAGCGAGATTACGGCCGGCAATAATATCACCTACAGAATTGAAGTAATCAACAATGGCCCCGACGACGCGCAGAACGTCACACTCACGGATACAACACCGGCGAACACTACTTTCGTTTCTCTAGCGCAGAATTCTGGTCCGGCCTTCACTACACCGCCCTCGGGGAACGGCCCATGCACGATATCCACTCTGCCCGTTAATGCAAGCGCTATCTTCTCATTTACTTTCACGGTAAACGCTGGCACAGCGGACGGGACAGTCATAACTAATACGGCAAATATTTCCAGCAGCACGAACGAACCGCGCCCATTAGACAACTCTGCGAGCACCTCGAATACCGTCGTCGGTGCGTCGAACGTTTGCACGCTTACCTGTCCAGGCGACACCAACGCGACCGCCAGCGGATGCACCGCGGTCGTCACCTACTCGACGCCAACTACTTCGGGCAATTGCGGAACAGTCGAGTGCAGTCCGCCATCTGGCTCAACATTCCCGATTGGCACTACTACTGTTAACTGTAATACCGCGAGCGGCGGCGCATGCAGCTTCAACGTCATCGTTTCTGGCAGTGATACGACGCCGCCCACGATAACCTGCCCAAGTAATATCGCGACGCCAGAGGACCCGGCTGGCTCGGGAGTGGCCAATGTAAACTACGCGACGCCGGCCGCAACCGACAACTGCACACAAGGCGTTCAAGTCTCCTGCAGTCCGCCGCCGGGCTCCAGCTTTCCTTCAGGGACGACAACCGTCACGTGCACGGCGACCGACGCTTCGACCAATTCCGCGAGTTGTACCTTTACGGTGACAGTCGACGCGAACAACTGTGCACTCACTTGCCCGCCCGATGTCACTGAATCTACGAGCAGCGGATGCAGCAAACTCGTCACCTATGCAGATCCCAGTCAGTCAGGCAGTTGCGGTGCGGTTAGTTGCGATCCGGCATCGGGGTCAGCCTTTCCGGTTGGCTCCACTACGGTGATTTGTGCAGCCAGGGATACGTCAGGGAATTTGTTAGCAACCTGCAATTTCACAGTTACGATTAATGATACGGGGACGCTAACGTGTCCGGCTAACATTACGACCCCAGAAAACCCGCAGGGCTCGGGCCAGGCCATGGTCAACTATCAGGAACCGACCGCGTGTTCGGGCGCAACGGTTACGTGTACTCCAGCATCGGGCTCAAGCTTCCCAGTTGGCACAACCACAGTCACTTGCTCCAACGGAGGAAGTTGCCAGTTCACTGTGACGGTTACGACCGGCAATTGCACAATAAACTGTCCCGCGAACAAGACTGTGAGTAATGACTCGAATCAGTGTGGGGCCGTCGTCACATTCGGCGATCCAACCATATCTGGTTCATGCGGAGGATCTGATCCCGGACAACCGTTCTGCGACCCGCCATCCGGATCGTTCTTCCCCGTCGGCCCCACGTCCGTCACCTGCGGGTTCTCCAATATCAATTTCACGCAATGCACGTTCACTGTAACGGTTAATGATACGCAGGCGCCGGTCATCGGTAGCTGCCCGGCCAACATCACCAAGAACACTGATCCGGGGCAGTGTTCGGCAGTTGCAACCTATACGACGCCGTCAGCGACTGACAACTGCGGTGCCGCATCTGTTAGTTGCAGCCCGGCATCGGGCTCGACCTTCCAGAAGGGTACTACAACGGTGACTTGCACGGCTTCCGACACCAGCCCTAACAGTGCTGACAGCACCTGTCAATTCACCGTTACAGTGAATGACAATGAGAACCCGACGATCAGTTGCCCGGCCAACATAGTCCAGGGCACCGATCCGAACCTGTGCTCGGCAGTGGTGAGCTTCTCCGCGACTGCGAACGACAATTGTCCTGGCGTAACCTACAGTTGCGCTCCGGCATCGGGAACAGTCTTCCCGAAGGGGACAACCACTGTAACCTGCACTGCAACTGATACCTCAAGCCACACGGCCAGTTGCCAGTTCACCGTGACGGTTAATGACACGCAGCCGCCAGCGATCACATGCCCGGCCAACATGGTGAAGGAACCAACCTGTCCGGGTGGGGCTAAAGCGACTTATGCTCCCGTTGCATCGGACAACTGTCCGGGTGTCACTTTTGCCTGCAGTCCGGCTTCTGGCTCGACCTTCCCTGTCGGTACGACGACCGTCACGTGCACTGCAACTGATACGTCGAACAACACCGCGCAGTGCAGCTTCACGGTGACGGTGCTGACAGCGTCGGCGACCATCGAGAACCTGAAGACAAGCGTCAATAGTTCTTCGCTCAACGGATCACAGAAGCAGGGCCTGATTAGTAAATTGGATGCCGCTCTCGACGCTATTGGTAGAGGGCAGCAGAATCAGGCATGCGCAAAGCTGGCTGACTTTATCAATTCAGTCCAGAATTTTATCGATCACGGAGACATCTCGGCGGCCCAGGGCCAGTCGTGGATCAATTCGGCAGCGAATGTCCGGAATTACCTTGGCTGTACGAACCTTCCATGTTCGTGAGATAACCAGGGCCCTTGCGCAGTCAATGTAGTTGGCTGGGTAAGCTATTCGATGTCCGAGTGAGAACGATGCAGTTATTTGTAAAAGACATTTGGCTGGGCGTGGTTTTGCGGAAGGAAGTCCCGCGCTCTGACTTGGTAGCGCAGATGAGTGAGGCCGCGAGAGCTGGGCCTTAAACTTAAGCTTTTTGGTTCATTGATAGAGAATACGAGACTTTCGAAGTCTTGGGCCATAAACAGGAATTAGGTTCAAACAAAAAGGAGAGTTGATCATGAGTAAGTTTCGCTTCGCGCTCAACATTCTGGCTGTAGCAGTTTTTAGTCTGGCAATTTCGTCGGTTGCACAAGCTCAAGCGACGAGGACGTGGGTGTCGGGCGTCGGCGATGACGCCAATCCTTGCAGCCGCACCGCACCGTGCAAGACTTTTGCCGGCGCAATCTCCAAAACAGCTACCTGTGGTGAAATTTCCGTATTGGATCCGGGCGGCTTTGGAGCAGTGACCATCACCAAATCAATCACGATTAACGGCGACGGCACACTTGCGGGGATCCTCGCTGCTGGCACGAATGGAATCATCATAAATGCTGCGACCACTTCTGACGTGATAATACGTGGCATATCGATTAATGGAGCTTGCACCGGCCTTGACGGTATTAGGTTTCTTGCCGGTAGACATCTACACGTGGAAAACTGCACAATCTATGACTTCACCGATGATGGGATAGATATGCTCTATAGCCTTGTCGGTGGCACAGGCCAGCTAACAGTTGAAAACACAAGCATCACTAACGTCGGCGATGTCGCTGTAAGAATGGCACTCTCCACAGGCACGGCTATTAGCGGACAGCTCGACCATGTCCGAATAAACAGAGCGGCCATTGGCTTCGACGTGCTTAGCGGCTCTGCCACAATCGCCAACTCTGCCATTTCCCACGTGACGAACCAGGCGGTTGTCGCGGAAAACCCAGCGACGATAAATGCCAGCTTCTGTACGTTGACCAACAACGGCACCGGGATCTCGGCGTTTAATGCCGGCGCGACTATCCGCTTCAACAACTGCAATATCTTCAACAACAACATTGGTGTGAATGTTGCAGGGGCTGCGACTGGGGACCGGTTCGGGAATAGCGCGGTGTTTGGTAATCCCGGAGGGGATACTGTAGGGGTAACTAACCTTCGAACTCAGCAGTAGCGCCGGCTCGGTATAGGTCACGATTTCAACTCCCCTCCTGCCCGCTTCTGGTTCGGCAGGAGGGAACGGGCTGTGCGCACCAGGGTTACGTCCTACCGAGGGTCCCACCCAACCAATAGAGTTAACGTGTCTTGCTTGATGAAGTGCCGAGCGTTCATTTTGGCAATACGGACTCCAGACGACTCAGCAAATCGAAGAAGAAGCCCTCCTCGCGTCTGGTGCTGCGGTTTATTCGTCCGGCATCAGCGGTCATCCGTCCGATTTCGCTGTTGACAGTCATCAAGAGCCGGCTCTGGGTTCCAAGCTTTTCGACATCAACCACGAATGCCTTGTCTTTCTTGTCGGCGAAACGCGTAATGATCGGCTCTTTGGCGCCAACGGCCTCTTCAGATAGGGCAAACTTTTCTGCCTCGATCATTATGGCCCTCAGAATCTGCAATTGATCATCAGAGAAAACACCTGATATGCTGCGTTCGTCGGGGTCCGACAGCACGAGACTAAATTGCTTAGGGTTCTCCGGCAATCGCGTTAAAGTAAAAGTCACATCTCGCACAACATTGTCCTGCGCCAAGGGAAGGACTGCATGCACCGGCTGCGCAGTAATCGCAGCAAAAAGACCTACCAGGAGTGCTCCAAGTAGTTTTGAAAGATACTTTTTAGACATAACATCTCCACACCTGAGTTCAATTGAACGAAGTGACAATCAACAAGTTCAACCTGCCCAATGAAACGTGTCCGCTTCTATTTCAGTAAACCAGAAAGCCAATGCATTATGTTGAGCGCCAGTTGCCGGTTATCAATCCCCGGGACATTCATGCCAAAGGGAAATCCTCGACGCGCTACCTGTGCGGTAAGCATCGCCGCTTCACCCAAGACTACGACCCGCCCTTTGCCATATTTCAGCGCGAGACCTTGAGCCCGGCCGGCAGCGGATACTTGCCTATAATCAGGGGACGGATTGTCTGGCGTCGGCTTACGGTCTGGGGGAAACACGTCGCTAGCAGTGTTGGCGAGCTTAAGAAACGGGACACTTCCCTCGGGACCTTTGAGCGAGGTACCGCTAAACGAGATTACTCGATTGATCTGTTCGCGCGCTTCGCGGCCCTGCGTGACTGGGTGGTCTAGGAGCAGTCCGTCGGAGCGAGTGAATACCAGCTCGGTCTGATCCTCCGACTCCTTGTTGTATTTTGAAGTGTCAATCGTGAATCCTTTGGTAAGCTCTACACCGAACCGTTTTGACAGGTTCGCGACGGCGGCGCTGAACGGGGCGTGATCGGAAATAATGAACAGCCCCCCTCCCGCGCTAACCCAGACGCGTACAGCTTCGCATTCTTGTTCGGTGAAAGGCGAAGCATCCCTCTTACTTCCGGGACCGGCCGCGTTGACTATTACCAGGACTTCGTACCCGGCGAGCGAAATTCTGGAGAAGCTCCTATTCCCAGGCACTAGTCTGTATCCATCACTTGTGATCAAATCCGCAAAAGGCTTATATCGGCCAAGGGAAGTATCGGCGTTGTTGTGAGCTTCATCGAAGAGGACTTGAGGGCGCCGGTTGACGTAAGCAGGGCGAACGACGTGTGCGTTGAAGGCTGGATCTATCTGTTGTTGCGGATCAACCGCCCTGCTTGCAAGACCAGGTACAACCAACGTGACACCGGTTGATGCCAGCAGAACCAACGGCAGGAACGCTCTTCGCATATCGCAACTCCTTTGGCACTTCGGACCCTAACTGATCGCTGTCGAGAGAGTATATCAACAAAACGTAACTCTTTGAATCGATGTCATCACAATGATTCGCAATAACGCGGGCGCTGGCGGCCCCTTGGCTGGTTTTTTTTGGCACTGCAAATCAGATGACGACGCCCTAACACCCAAAACGCTGCGGCTTCCGGGAAAAGCAGGGTTTGCTAAGGAGAAGGTTTTCAGCGTCTCTCCCTCATCGAACTCGCGAGGACGAAGATGACGTCCCAGCAGTAGCGACTCTGTTTAGATTGCTTTCGTTCCTGATCCAATGGCTCAAACGCACCAACTAGAAGCACCACGGGGATGTTTAGGCGACAAACCGGTCTCGATTGGAGTTTTAGTGTGTGAATCCAAGATGGCGGTGATGTTCAATTCGTAATAGACTATCTATCGGCTGTCGGAACCAGCTCTAGGCTGTATTGAGGATTGCGCCTCATCACAACTTTCGATCCTCAACGATCACGGGCCTGCACAAGGCCTAGAACCTGACATTCGTCGCGGGAGCGGTTATTCGCAAGCGTCTGCAGGACAGTCCCTTGATCTCAGCGCGAACGCCAACCGTTACGATTCTTCTGCCCTCTTTGTATCCGTAATGTCTCTTTGGCGATGCATACGCGTTCACTCCGAAAGCGGTTTTTGAATTGGAAGGGTGATTCTCATGGATACGTTAAACCTGATAACGAAGCGCTTCACGCTGGTATGCACGTTTTCTTTTATCCTTTACGTTGCCGGCGTTGGATCAATCGCACAAAAGCGAAGTCTGGAAACAACCCCGATCTCCGCGCTAACCCTCTCGTCTGTGTTGGAACCTGTCGCGACCGGGTTATCGAGCCCGATTTATGTCACCAATTCCGGCGACGGCGGTAATCGGCTTTTCATTGTTGAACAGGGCGGCGTGATCAAGGTGCTGCAGCCTGGGCTCAATACGCCAACTGTGTTCCTTGATATTTCGTCGAAGGTGCTGTCTGGCGGCGAACGGGGTCTGCTGGGTCTTGCGTTTCACCCGCAATTCTCGACGAATCGCCGCTTCTTCGTCAACTACACGAGGACAGGTGATGGAGCAACAGTGATCTCGGAGTACAACGTATCCGCTTCGAACCCTAATATTGCCGATACGACCGAAACCGTGTTTATTACAATCCTTCAACCCTTCGCAAACCACAACGGCGGGATGATTGAGTTCGGTCCCGATGGCTTTCTTTACATCGGGATGGGCGATGGAGGTTCGGCAAATGATCCTGGAAACCGCGCTCAGAATATCAACGAGCTTCTTGGTAAGATTCTTCGCATAGACATTGACACTCCGAACGGACCGATTCCTTACTCTTCGCCACCCGATAATCCCTTTTTCGGCGCAACGCCGGGGCGCGACGAAATCTACGCGACAGGGTTCCGAAACCCGTGGCGCTTCTCATTCGATCGGGAGACCGGGCAACTCTACGCCGGCGACGTAGGTCAGGGAGCGCGAGAAGAAATCGACATCGTTACGTTGGGCGGGAACTATGGGTGGCGGGTCTTTGAGGGCACCAACTGCACGAACCTCGATCCTACCCTGTGCAATCCTAACAACTTCGTAGCGCCGATAGCGGAATACAGTCACGCGGCTGGGAGGTGCTCCATAACCGGTGGCTATGTTTATCGAGGCGGTATGTCGACTTTGCCGGCAGGCGCGTATGTTTATGCGGACTTTTGCACGGGCGAGATTCTCTTGTTACAGGGAAGCACCCAAACCTTGTTGCTCGATACCACACACAACGTTTCGTCATTCGGCGAAGATGAGTCGGGGGAGATTTACGTGGTCGCGCACGGAGGTTCTGTGTTTCGGATACGGAATCAGGCGAACCCACAGGGCGTCGATTCCGTCGGCCTCTTCAACGGCGGACCAAGCCAGTTCTTCCTGAGAAACTCAAACTCGGTGGGAGTTGCCGACATCACCTTTGCTTATGGTCCCGGCGCGGCGGGGTGGATTCCAGTTACCGGAGATTGGAACGGCGATGGCACGGATTCCATCGGTCTTTACAATCCGTCCAACGGAGGGTTCTATCTTAGAAACTCAAATAACACCGGATTCGCTGACATCGTCCTCACCTTCGGGCCGGCCGGCGCAGGGTGGAAGCCCCTGGTCGGAGACTGGAACGGCGATGGAATCGATACAATAGGACTCTACAATCCGGCTAACGGCGTGTTCTACCTCAGGAATTCCAACTCAACCGGAGTGGCCGATCTGACCTTCTTGTTTGGACCCGCTGGACAGGGCTGGGTTCCGCTGGTTGGAGACTGGAACGGCGACGGCGCAGATACTGTGGGGTTGTACGATCCGATGAACGGAGCATTCTTCCTGAGAAATTCCAATGCGACTGGCGTGGCAGACATTACTTTCTCATATGGGCCAGCCGCACAGGGGTGGGTACCGCTTGCTGGAGACTGGAATGGAGACGCGACTGATACGATAGGGCTCTACAACCCAGCGAACAGCGTATTCTACCTGCGGAACACTAATTCATTCGGCTTTGCCGACGTTAGCTTTCTGTTTGGGCCCGCGAATGCCGGTTGGACGCCAATCGTTGGAGACTGGGACGGTTTGTAATCGAATACGATGGTCGGTCTTAGAGCATCCGGGTCAAGCAAATCAGCACCATCACTTTTTCGCCCGCACAGAAAAGCCCACACGTGTCTTTGACCAGCGGTGTGACCGTCGGTTGCGCCGGTGGGACAAGACGATTACAATCACGAACCCGACGCGTAGACTACAATTGTTTTCCGAAAGGTATTTTAATTTATGCAATCGTTAAAGATGAGATTTGCCTTGGCGTTTCTATCAATAGCGGCCGTCATTTACGTCGCGGTTCTTCCTGGATTAACGGTAGTCCGGGCGGCGTTGACCCCGCAGATCGCCGCGCAAAAATTATCTTCGCAAGGCGTGGATAGCGCGCAACAGAAGGCAATGCAAAAGCTCTACACCCAACTAAAGGCCGGTGATCCCTTTTCGGAAGAAGAGGCAAAGATCCTGCTCCAATTTGGAGAAGGCCTGGCAATTACGAGTTTGGAAGCGGACACCGTAATAAGCCGTGCTTTGTACAACTACTACATTGCCGGCGCCGAGCTGACAAAGGAACAGGAGGAGCTGCTCGATCTGTATTCCCAGTTTGTTGCGTTTCGCTCCACGGATGTATCAGATCTCAAGACACAGCTGTTGAACAGACGAATTTCGGCGGCGATCGCCGCGCTCCCGCGCACTACTCCATTGGTTGCTCCAGCCAACGATTTATGTTCTGGGGCCGAGGTGATTCCCGGCGCCGGACCCTTTCCGTATTCCACCGCTATTACTGGAGACATCAGTGATGCGACCACCACGGGGGATCCTGCGGCGCCATCGTGCCAGACAAGCGTGTCACGGAGCATATGGTATTCATTTACGCCGGCGACCACGGCTGACTATATCATCTCTACTTGCGCCGACGCTCCAACAAATACGACGGTTGATGACACTGTAATGGGCATCTACACGTCAACAGGCAGCTGTGCCGGACCGTTTACCGAGATACCGACAGGCGGGGCAAGTACTGGTTGTAATGATGATGGCTGCGGGGCCGAAGCTTTCCAATCGGTTATTCAGTCGAGGCTTAATGGAGGAACTCAATATCTAATCGTGGTTTGGCAGTTCGGGACCAGTCCGCCCACAGCGGGGAATACAGCTGTTCAACTTCAAGTGCGCCAAATCGCTAATCCGCTGAACGATATCTGTTCTGGAGCTGTCGCGCTCTCGCTGAATACGCCGATTTCCGGGACGACCGCCGCCGCGGGCGCCGATTACCAACTGTCGGGTACGACCTGCTTCACTGGAGTAGGAAATGTTCCCTCGACTGCAGCAGGGCGGGATGTTGTGTATTCATTTACCGCACCGGCAACTGCGAATTATTCATTCAACGTAACCGGATATAATGCAGTCAATAACCTCGTCTTGTACTTATCGACTTCGTGTAGCGCGCCAGGAACCCTTACCTGCTCCAACTCAAGCGGGCCCGTCAGAGCTGCGGCTAATCGTCAAACGGGGGGAACGTCGGAGTCGGTGAACTGCGTATCCCTAACGACCGGTCAACAAGTGTTCGTATTTGTCGATGAGAATGTCGTCAGTGGAGGGGGCAGCTTCAGAATCAGCGTTACGCAGTGCATACAGGAGACAGAGCCCAACGATACGCCGGCGACGGCCACCGCTGTTAGTTTTGGCATCGAGGGTTCCATCAATCCAGCGAGCAATGCCGACTTCTATTCACTCGGGACATTTCCAGCGGGATCAAGGGTGTTCGCGATTGCAGATGGCGTTGCGGCTAATAACACGGATTTTGATATGCGTGTCACGACCACAGTTGATACGTTGGAATACGACGACGGTAACAACGACGCGTTGTTCGGTTCGCTTGCACCAAACGTAGCAGGAACGCCGACAACCGGTACATCCACTTTTCTGCGATTGAACCGTAACGGCGCGACTTCGGCCTCAGAGCCGTATCGGATTTATTCTATCGTCCAACCCCCTAGCTCCGCCGCAACGGTTGAAAACGAACCTAACGGCACAATCGAAACCGCCAATTCAGCTTCAAATAACTACTTTGCAGGGGCACTTGCCGGACCTGCGCCCTCTATCGACGAAGATATTTACGCGTTTACGGCTCAGGCAGGAGACGTTGTCTTTCTGAGCCTGGATTCTGATCCGTTGCGAGACAATACACCGATGAACGGCGCGCTCGAGTTGCTTGATTCGGGAGGGGTCACGTTGATATCAGTCAATGACACTGGTACTTTATCTTCCACAACCTCGGGAGCAGGAAGCCTGGACGCAACCACGCCTAGTTCCCCCGCCGAGGGTCTTCTTTTCCAGGTTGCAGTGACCGGAACCTATTATGCGAAAGTATCGATAGGAACCTCGTTCGCTAACCCAACTGGCTCCGGAGATTACCTTCTCTCCATAGCGAAAACTGCATCCTCACCCTCACCCGGAACAGATACAATTGGTCTGTTTGAACCGGCTGGGAGTGGCTTTTTCTTGAGAAACTCGAACTCGGTGGGAGTTGCCGACATCACCTTTCCTTATGGTCCCGGCGCGGCAGGGTGGATTCCAATTGCCGGAGATTGGAACGGCGACGGGGCGGATTCCATCGGTCTTTACAATCCGTCCAACGGAGCGTTCTATCTTAGAAACTCTAACAACACCGGATTCGCTGATATCATAGTCACATTTGGGCCGGCGGGAGCAGGGTGGAAGCCCCTGACTGGAGACTGGAACGGCGATGGAACGGACACAATAGGACTCTACAATCCGAACAATGGGGTTTTCTACCTCCGTAACACCAACACAATAGGCGTCGCCGACATAACCTTCTCGTACGGGCCGGTTGGACAGGGCTGGCTACCCCTCGCGGGAGACTGGAACGGCGACGGCGTCGACACTGTCGGGTTGTACAACCCCTCCAACAGCGCGTTCTACTTGAGGAATTCAAACACAGTTGGCAACGCGGACACGATAGTCACCTTTGGGCCCGCCGGGTCGGGATGGAACCCGATTGTAGGAGACTGGGATGGGGATGGGGATGTTACGATAGGGCTCTACAACCCGTCGAACAGCGTATTCTACCTGCGGAACTCCAATTCATTCGGCGTTGCTGATGTTACTTTTCTGTTTGGGCCCGCAAATGCCGGCTGGACGCCACTCGTCGGCAACTGGGACGGATTGTGAGGATCAAGTGCCTGCCACGATAAGGTTCAACCCAAACCGTGTTTCAACCCAAACCGTGTTTCAACCCAAACCGTTGACTCTGAACGTCGACGCTTTTAAGATATCTAACTGACTTCGGTTGCCCCTCCTCTCGATGTCTACCATAAATTTTATGTTTCAGGATTACTATGCACGCAGGAACCAGCCGTCTGCCGCACGAACAAAGGACAACCTCTCGAAACAGAGTCCTCCTCTTTATCTGGTTCTCGGTATGTCTTCTGTCAGCAGGCGCCCTACGAGGCGTGTCCGGTGACATGAGCACAGGTGTCGAACCACCTACAACGCCACGGCAAAAATCAAGCGATGAGATCTGGGGGATCGTCGATCGTACGACCTTAGAGCCACGGGTTGAATTAGCATCGCCGCGTGCCTATCAAGTCGTGGAACTGCATGAAGCCCCGTTGTCACGTGCCCTGGCAGGCGCTCCCATGGAGTTCACCGAAGCTGCCAAGAGCGCGAAAGCAATCGTCACGCTGCCTATGCCCGAAGGTAATTTCGCCCGATTTCAAATCGAGGAGTCGCCAGTGATGGAGCCGGCGCTTGCAGCGCAGTTCCCCGAGATTAAGTCTTACCGCGGACAAGGACTGGACGACCCCACGGCGACCGCCCGACTGGATTGGAGCCCAAACGGATTTAACGCGATAGTGCTGTCGGCGGCCGGAAGCGCGTTTGTTGCGCCTTATAGTGCCGATGATAAACGAAACTACATGAGCTTCTATAAGGAAGACCAACAGGAAGGATTCCAGCCACCCCAATGCGAGGTGACGGAGGCTATGCAGGACCTACGCGACGGTTTGGCAAAGAAGTTTGGTCCAGATGGGTTCGCCCCAAACGCCTTTGTCGGGGCCACACTGCGCACATATCGGCTCGCACTGGCTACGACAGTGGAGTACACCAACAACTCCACGTACGGAGGAACCAAGGCCTCAACGTTAACCAAGCTGAATACGATAGTAAATCTTATCAATGCCATTTATGAGCGAGAGGTCTCAATTCGATTTCAGCTGGCTGCGAGCGAGCTGTCAATCATTTTTGATGCCGAGCCCGATGGATTTACGAACAGTTCTGTCAGCACCATGCTGAATGAGAATCCAACGGTGCTCAACGCAACCATCGGATCTGGCGCCTACGACATCGGACACGTGTTCGGACTGTCGAGCGCCGGGTCGAGCTCAGGTGTTGCGCAGCTCGGAGTAGTCTGCGGATCGAGCAAAGGACGCGGGGCATCGGTTCTAGGTATCGCGCTGGTGACCGGCAACTTTGGGATAGATAGCGGGCTAGTCGCCCATGAATGGGGTCACCAGTTCAACGCCTCTCACACTTTCAATAGCGTTTCGAACTTCTGTGGCAACGCCGGCCAGCGTAACCAGTCGACTGCATACGAACCCGGCAGCGGCTCAACGTTGATGGCATATCCCGGAACTTGCTCGCCGGAGAATTTGCAATCAAACAGCGATAACTACTTTTTCGGCGGCAGCTTTGATCAGATCGCCAGCTTCAGCGCCGGCGCCGCCAACCCTTGTGCAGCGCCAACCGCTACGGGAAACCTTCCGCCTGTGATCTCTGCCGGACTTGATTACACCGTTCCGATGGGCACACCGTTTACGTTGACAGCGACCGCTAGTGATCCTGATGGTGATGTACTTACATATTCATGGGAGGAATTCGATACCGGCGCGCCGTCGCCTCCAATGACTGATGATGGAACGCGTCCGCTGTTCCGCTCGCTTGCTGCAGTCACCAGCCCTTCGCGAACTTTTCCAAAGCTGTCCAGCATACTGAACAACACATCGACGATCGGCGAAGTCCTGCCGGCAACCACGCGAGGGATGAACTTCAGAGTGACGGCGCGCGATAACCGCGCAGCCGGCGGTGGCGTCAACTCGGACGCAATGATCCTTAACGTCACCGCAACGAGCGGCCCGTTTGTCGTCACTCAACCCAATACCGCTGTTTCGTGGGCTGGCGGCTCATCACAGACGGTTACGTGGAATGTTGCGAATACGTCGAGCGCTCCGGTCAACTGCGCGCTAGTCAAACTCTCACTCTCAACCGACGGAGGAAATACATTTCCGACCATACTCGCGGCAAGCACACCAAATGACGGCTCGGAGACAGTCATCATCCCTAATACATCAACCACGGCCGCCCGAGTTAAAGTCGAAGGTTTGGCGAATGTGTTTTTTGATGTTTCAAATACGAATTTCACAATAACAGCCGGCGGCGGCTCAATTCAGGTAACGGTCCAGACAAACCCCGCCGGACGATCCTTCACGGTGGATGGGACTCCCTTCAATGCTACTCAGTCATTTAGTTGGACCCCTGGCACCAGCCACACAATCGCCACATCATCGCCGCAGAGCGGGGGAGCCGGAACACAATTTGTGTGGATCAACTGGGGTGACGGAGGCGCCATATCACATACGGTCGCACCGACCGTGCCGACGACCTTTACCGCAAACTTCACCACTCAGTATTTCCTGACTATGAGCGCTGGCGGGGGCGGCACCGTCAGTCCGGCGAGCAATTGGTTCAACAGCGGTCAGGGCGTTCAGATCAGCGCTACGCCAAACGCCGGATTTGTTTTCAATGGCTGGGCTGGATCGGGTCCCGGGTCATTTACCGGAGCGACTAATCCTGTCTCGGTCACGATCAACGGCCCGATTACTGAATCGGCTAGTTTCGCGAATTCAACGATGTCGAATACAGCGACCGTTGGGCTCTACTTTCCAGGCAACGCCGGATTCTATTTGAGAAACTCCAACACCACTGGCGGTGCTGATATCACTTTCTCCTACGGGCCTCCCGGTCAGGGGTGGGCTCCAATTGTCGGTGATTGGAACGGCGACGGCACCGATACCATAGGCTTGCATAACCCTGCCAATGGCACCTTCTACTTGCGTAATTCGAACTCGATTGGGGTCGCCGATATTACTTTTAGCTTCGGACCTCCCGGGCAGAATTGGATTCCGCTCACCGGTGATTGGAACGGCGACGGCGTAGACACCGTCGGCTTGTACAATCCCGGCAACGGCGTATTCTACCTCCGCAATACCAAC
>Ga0075418_10000582_pt1 | contig 39228 bp, 37 predicted proteins | sample SoiMetdeltSBSDD2_FD_81776 | JGI IMG/M metagenome (GOLD analysis project Ga0075418, IMG submission 81776) | Bulk soil microbial communities from a Populus tree surrounding site in Tennessee, USA - Soil MetaG P. deltoides SBSDD2 | ecosystem: Environmental > Terrestrial > Soil > Tree plantation...
CGTCGGCGCCCTCGCCACTGCCGGCATCGAGTGCGGTGCCCGGCGCCAGGTCCGTGGCCTCGGCCACCAGGTGGGGGTTGGGCCGGCTGCTCCAGATGCGGGACGCGGACCGATAGCGCTCGTCCCACTGCTCCTGGGTGGCGAACGGCGGTTCGTCAGGCGGCGACATGGAACGACGTGCCGACGGCGTTGGGGACGAACGCGTCCGGCAGCGCCGCCGCCAACCGGTGCTGGGCCCGCCAGCCGGTGCAGTGGGCCGGCACGATCAGGTCGGGCGCGAGCCCGGTCAGCGCCGCCACCGTCGGCTCGATGAGCGGCTCGAACGGGCGGCCGGTGAGATGGAACCCGCCGAGCAGGCCCGCCAGCCGGTCGACCCCGGTGAGCCGCAGGGCGTGGCGGGCGATGTTGACCGCCCCGGCGTGGCCGCACCCGGTGATCACGACGAGGCCCCGTCCGGCCACGTTCACCACGACGGCCTGGTCGTCGAGGATCAGCGGGTCGGGCTCCCACGTGCCGTCCCGCCGGGCCTCGTGGCCGGGGAAGCCCTGCTCGAAGTCGGTCGTGCGGTCGACCTCGCCGGTGATCAGCACGCAGCCGTCGAGCAGCAGCGACGGCTGGCGGCGCTCGATGACCTCGAAACCTTCGGCCTCCAGCGACGACCGCCGCAGGGTGGGCAGCTCCCAGTGGTTGCCGCCCCCGATCGCGACCCGCCGCGGCGACCACACCAGCGGGTGGACGGTCAGCGGAACGCCGGTGCGGCCCCGCAGCCGGGCCAGCCCTGGGAACCCGCCGGCGTGGTCGAAGTGCCCGTGGCTGAGCACGACGGCCTCCAGGTCACCGGCGTCGAGGCCGAGGCGCTCCATGTTGGCGGCCATGCCGTCGGGAGACACGCCCGTGTCGAAGGCCAGCGTGTGGCTGCGGTCGTCCCGCCGGACCGTGACCAGGGCCGAGAAGCCGTGCTCGGCAACCAGGCCGGGGACGGTCTCGCCGCCCTCGAAGTGGGGCGCCGGCATCGGTGGCGTGCGGGCCATGGGCCGGCGCCTCGCCGGGCCCATGTCGGCCATGAGGCCGTCGTAGCTGTTGTCGACCAGCGTGGTGATCGTCACCTCGTCCACCGGGGCCAGGGCGATCGGGTCGACCGCCTCCCCCACCGCCTCCCGAGGCGCGGCGGCCGCGGCCTCCCGGCCGTGGTTGTGGCCGGCGTCGTGTCCGTGGTCCGTGCACACGCCTCGACCGTAGCGGTGGCTGGGCGACCCGGTCGCTCAGCCCCTGGTGGGCGGCCAGTCGGGGTCGAGCTGGCGCAGGAAGACCGCGCATCGCTCTGCCTCGTCCTGCTCGCCGATGGCGTCGGCCCCGGCTCGCAGGCCGTCGAGTGCCCGCAGGAAGCCCCGGTTCGAGGGGTGCCGCCAGCGCACGTAGCCCGACCCCCGCCAGCCGCTGGCCCGCAGGCGGTCGAGGCCCCGGTGGTAGCCGACCCGGTGGTACGCGTAGCACTCCACGTCGTCCCGCCCCAGCAGGCCCAGCTGGGCCCAGCCGTCCAGGAACCGGGGCCAGCGGGCCACGACGGCCGCCACCGCGTCCCGCTGCTCGGCGATCGGCCGGGCCAGCGCGTCGTCCAGGGCGGCGATCGCCTCGGGCGGCTCGTCGTCGAGGATCGTCTCGGGCGGGCCGGCGGGCGTCATCTGCACGGGCTGGTCAGTCATCGGCCCCATTGTGGTGCCCGGCCACCGCCGCGGGGGACGAGCCGCCTGCGGGCAGCGCCGGTCGGGCGGGCCGACCCGCCAGGTAGTCGCTCGACGCCTCGTAGGCGAGCGAGATCAGCTCGGCCGTGCGGGTGAAATCGTTGTAGCGGACGTCGGGTGCCTCGCCGGTGGGCAGCAGGTGGACGTCCACGCCGGGCGGCATCGACGCCAGCTCCCGCTTGAACCGGAAGTGGCGGGCCAGCCAGAACGACTGCACGGCCACGTCCAGCGGCCGCCGCGGCTCACGCCGGGGGCGGGCGAACGCAGACACCTGGAGGACGTACAGCGTGCGGGCCCCCAGCTCGACCGCACGGGACATCGGCACCTCGTCGACGATGGCGCCGTCGAGGTAGCGGACCCCATCGATGTCCACCGGCGGGTACACGGCCGGGATCGCCGAGGACGCCAGGATCGGCTCGATCAACGGGCCCGTGTCGAACCACACCTCCTGCACGCCGGCCACGTCGGTGGCCACGCACTGGAACGGCACCAGCAGGTCCTCGAACCGCCGGGCCCGCAGGTGGGCCTCCAGCGCCCGCCGCAGCCCGCCGTTGCCGTGGATGGCCTCGCCCCGCCGCGCCATCGCCACCGCCCCCGGCAGCAGGCCGCCCGGCATGAGGTCCGCACCGTCCAGGTCCCGCCACAGACGCTCCATGCGTCCCACCCCGCCGGTCGTCGGGTCCTCGGCCAGCGCCGCCCCGTTGATCGCCCCCACCGAGCAGCCGAGGATCAGGTCGGGCCGGATCTCCCTCTCCGCCAGTGCCCGCAGCATGCCGATCTGGAGTGCGCCGAGGTTGCCGCCGCCCGACAGCACGAAGGCGACCGGGCCGGGGTGACGCCGCCGCGTCCATCGGCCGAGCACCGCCACCGCCCGCGCCCCCTCAGCGCTCCCGCTCGGCGGCCAGCGCGACAGTCGCCCGCACCAGGCCGGCGAACGGCACCGGGTGCGAGAGGTGAGCCCCGTGGCCGGCGCCCGCGATCGTGGCCAGCTCGCCCCGGGGCGCGGTCCGGGCCAGCAGCTCGGTGGCCCGGACGTGGTGGCGCCGGGCCTGGCCCCCGTGGGCGGCGACGACCGGCACGGCGACGGCGGCGGCGTCGTAGGGCGGCCGCGACGGCGTGCGGACCGAGCGCATGTCGGCCATGAGCGCATGGCCCTCGGCCCGGCGCTCGGCCCGCATCCCGAGCGGCATTCGCGCCCACATGGCGTCGCCGATCATCCGCCGCAGCATCCACTCGGCCGCGTCGCCGGCCTCGGTCTCGCTGAGCGCCCGACCGGCACCACCGTGCCGGTCCGCGACCTCGGCCCCGGCGCCGGTCCACCACGGTTCCCAGGGGCGGGGCGCCTCGTAGGCCATGACCGCCCGCACCAGGTCGGGCCGCCGCTCGGCCAGAGCCACGGCGAGGATGCCGCCGAAGCTGTGCCCGACCACCACCGCCGGCCGGCCGCCCAACACGACGGCCAGATCCTCGACCTGGTCGTCGATGTCGTCGGACACCGGGACGTCGAGCGACCGCCCGTAGCCGCGGCGGTCGTAGCGGACGACCGTGTGGTCGTCGACCAGCTCGCGGCGGACGCGCAGCATGCCGCCCGAACGGTCCATCGCCCCGTGCACGAGGACGACGAGGGGTCCATCGCCGGACTCCTGGGACCAGACGGCGCCGTCGACGCGCATCCCACCGGCCTACTCGACCCCGACCACCCGGAGCACGTCGGTCGTCCGGGCCCCGGGGCCCGGGGCCCCGGCCAGCACCGCGATCGTGTCGCCGTGATGGACCATCCCCCGCTGCACCGCGGCCTCCACCACACACCACACCATCTCGTCGATCGTCTCGTACTCCTCCACCACCAGCGGCTCCACGCCCCACGACAGGGCGAGCTGGCGGGCGGTCGCCGGCGACGGGCTGGCGCCGATCAGCCGGCTCCGGGGCCGCAGCGCGGCCATCGCCCGGGCGGTGGGGCCGGCCCGGGTACAGCACACGATGGCGGCGAGGTTCAGCTCCTCCGCAGCCCGCAGCGCGGCGTGGGCCATCGCCACCGTGACCGCCATGGCGGACGGCGCCCGCCGCCGCACCAGCCTTCGCTCGTCGTGGCCGTGGTGGTCGTCGAACTGCTCGGCCCGGGCGGCGATGCGGGCCATCGTGCGCACGGTCAGCGCCGGGTGCAGGCCGATGGCGGTCTCCCCCGACAGCATCAGCGCGTCGGTGCCGTCCACCACCGCGTTGGCCACGTCGGTGGCCTCGGCCCGGGTCGGCGTCGGGGCGCTGATCATGGACTCCAGCATCTGGGTGGCGGTCACCACTGGCAGGCCCCGGGCGCCGCAGGCGCGGATGATGCGCTTCTGGAGGTGGGGCACGTCCTCGATCGGGACGTCGATGCCGAGATCGCCACGTGCCACCATGACGCCGTCGGCCGCGGCGATCAGCTCGTCGAGGTGATCGACGGCCGCCCGGGTCTCGATCTTGGCCATCAGCCGCGGCCCGTCCGGCCCCAGCGCCGCCCGAACCCGGGCCAGCTCCTCGGGGGTGCGCACCAACGACATCGCCACCCAGTCGGCGTGGCGGGCCACCTCGTCGATCAGCCGCAGGTCGTCCTCGGTGGGGACCGGCGGCAGCCACCGGTCCGACGGCAGGTGGGCACCGGGCCGGCCCTGGATGCGGCCGCCGCTCTGGACCGCCGCCCGGACCTCCGACCCGCTCACCGCCACCACCGCCAGGGTCACGGTGCCGTCGCCCAGGACCACGCTGTCGCCCGGCGACACGACCTCGGCCAGGCGCTCCTCGTCGACCGTGATGCGGGACGCGTCGCTCGGGCCCTCGCCGGCGACGAGCGTGACCTCGTCGCCCTCGGCCAGGAACGCTCCGCCGTCGGGGAACGGGCCGGTGCGGACCTTGGGGCCCGGCAGGTCGGCGAGCACGCCCACGGTGCGGCCGCAGCGCTCGGCCATGGCGCGCACCAGGTCGATGCGGTCCCGGTGCTCCTCGGCCGAGCCGTGGGCCAGGCCGAGGCGGACGATGTCGACGCCCGAGTTCAGGAGGTCGGCCAGGACCTCCGGCGGGTCGGACGCGGGCCCGAGGGTGGCGACGATCTTGGTGCGACGCATCGGCACGGTTCCGCCTCGCGGTTCCGGGGTGGTGGGGAGGCGCCGCTAGTCGACCCGGCGCCGCAGGGGGTGGGCATCGGGCACCTCGATCAGCGCGATCCGCACGCCGTCGGGGTCGGCGACCCAACACTCGCGCAGCCCCCACGGTTCGTCGACCGGCGGCGACAGGATTTCCACGCCGGCGGTGGCCAGGCGCTCGTGCTCCGCGTCGACCGACGGGACCTGGAGCCACAGCGCGGCCCCGTTGCCGGACACGGGGCTGCCCCCGCTGACCAGCTCCAGGAACCCGCCGCCGAGGAAGAACACGACGCCGGTGACCCGCCCGCCGTGGCCGTACTCGCGGTAGATCGACAGCCCCAGCACGTCCCGGTACCAGGCCAGGCCGGCGCCGAAGTCGGACGGTCGGACCAGCACCCGGCTCGAGAGGACGTCCACGGCGCGTCACGGTAGCGACCGAGCGTAGGGTGCCGGGGTCCCATGGAACTGCTGCTCGTGCGCCACGCCCGCCCCCTCCGGGTCGAGAGCCTGGACGGACCGGCCGACCCGCCCCTGTCGCCGCTCGGCGCGCGCCAGGCCGCAGCCCTGGCCGCGTGGCTGGCCGACGCCGCGTCCGGGCGGATCGACGCGGTCTACACCAGCCCGCTGCGCCGGGCGGCGGAGACGGCGGCCCCGCTGGCCGAGGCGCTCGGCCTGGAGGCCCGGCCCGAGGCCGCGCTGGCGGAGTACGACGCGGAGGCGCTCGCCTACATCCCCATCGAGGAGCTGCAGGCGGCCGGCGACCCCCGCTGGAAGGAGCTTCCGCCCGACATCGAGGGGTTCCAGGCCCGGGTCATGGCCGGCGTCGACCGCCTGTGCGCCGCCCACGCTGCCCAGCGGGTGGTGCTGGTCTGCCACGGCGGGGTGATCAACGTGATCGTGTCGTCGGTGCTGGGGCTCGGCGCCTCGATGCTGTTCCTGCCCGGCTACACGGCCGTGAGCCGGGTCCTGGTGGCGTCGTCGGGGCCGCGGTCTCTGGCCTCGCTCAACGAGCTGGCCCACCTCCGGGTGGCGGGGGTGCCGCTGGTGGAGCTGTAGCGCCGAGGACCAGCGGTCCGTCCAGCATGTGCTCGAAGGCGTCCAGCATGGCCAGGTACTCGGCGTCGCGATCGGGGTGCGCCATCAGGGTCAGGCCGGAGCCGAACACGTCCAGCAGCGCCTTCGCTCCGGCCGCGTCGATCCCGGGCCCCAGCTGCCCCGCCTCGACGGCGTCGGCGACGATCGCCTCGTGGGCGCCGCCCGACGTGAGCACGCCGGCGGGCACGGTGATGCGCAGCCCCGGGGTCCGGGACGCCTCCAGCACCGCCAGGCTGACGAAGGCGACCAGGCTCGGGTCCTCCTTGTACAGGGTGCGGTACATGTCCACGTAGCCGTGCAGGCGGGACAGCGCGTCGTCGTACACGAAAACCTGCGCGTCGAGGGCGAGCATGAAGCGCTCGTAGGCCCGCTCGGCGGCGGCCGCGAACAGCTCGGGCTTGGAGTCGACGTAGTGGTAGAGGGCGCGGGCGGTGACGTCGGCGGCCGTCGCGATGTCGGTCATCGACGTGTTGGCGAAGCCACCCCGGCTGAAGCACACCCGCGCCGCGCGCAGGATGCGGTCGTAGGTCTCCTCCCGGCGGCGCGCCGGTGGCCGTCCCCGCCGTCGCGGCGGGGGCGAGCCCGTGCTCGCGGACATGCTGCAAACATACGCGCCTCGGAGCGTGAGGGTGCGGCTACGAGCGCGGCACCTGGTGCCAGGGCAGGTCCTTGTCGACCCGAATGTCGCCCGGCAGCCCCAGCACCCGCTCGCCGAGGATGTTCTTCATGATCTCGGTGGTGCCGCCCTCGATGGAGTTCGCCCGCGAGCGCAGGAAGGCCTGCGGCGCCGACGCCCACAGCGCCGTGGTCTGCGGCCGGGACATCGGATAGCCGGCGGGGAACAGCATCCCCTCGGCGCCCAGCAGGTCGACCGCGCACGAGCTGAGCTCCTTGTGCAGCTCGGCCATGGCGAGCTTGCCGATCGAGCCCTCGGGGCCCGGCGTCCCCTGGGCCCTCAGCTGGCTGGCCCGGATGTTGGTGAGCCGCAGCACCTCGGCCCGGATCCACAGCTTCATGACCTCGTCGCGGACCGCGGCGCCGTGGGGACCGGTGCGGGCGTAGACCTTCATCAGCTCACCGATGAACCCGCTGCCCCGGGGCGGGATCTGCCCGCCGATGGCGACCCGCTCGTTCATGAGGGTCGTGAGCGACACCCGCCAGCCCTCACCGACCTCGCCGAGGCGCTCGGCGTCGGGGATGCGGGCGTCGGTGAAGTACACCTCGTTGAACTCGGCCTCGCCGGTGATCTGGAACAGGGGCCGGACCTCGACGCCGGGGCCGTGCATGTCGACGACGAAGTAGGTCAGCCCCTTGTGCTTGGGGGCCTCGGGATCGGTGCGGGCTACGAGCATCCCCCACCGGGCGACGTGGGCCAGCGTGGTCCACACCTTCTGGCCGTTGACCACCCACTCCTCGCCGTCGCGGACCGCCCGGGTGGACAGGCCGGCTACATCGGACCCGGCGCCCGGCTCGGAGAAGAGCTGGCACCAGATCTCCTCGTTGGTGAAGAGCGGGCGCAGGTAGCGCCGCTTCTGCTCGTCGCTGCCGTGGGTGACGATCGTCGGGGCGCCCATGCCGTGGCCGATGGGATTGAGGCCCGCGGCCCGGGGGGCGCCGGCCCGGCCCAGGCGCTCGTTGACCACCTTCTGGAGCTTGGGCGACAGGCCCAGGCCGCCGTGGCCCTCGGGGAAGTGGACCCAGGCCAGGCCACGGTCGAACTGGGCGCCGAGGAAGGCGGTCGGCTCGGTCGCCGCGGGTGGGTGCTCGGCCAGGAGGTCGTCGCACATGGCGCGGAGGCTGGCGTCGTCGGTAGCGACGTCGGTGGGGAGCGTGTCGGCTGCCGTCATGGCCGCCCACCGTACTTGACCGCCCGGTCAAGCGACGAGCCCGGGGTCCCGCTCCGCGCCGTCGAGGGCCCACGCCAGCGCAGCTCCGGGAACGCGCCCTCGGCGAACCCGAGCGCCCGGTAGATCGGCTCGCCGTGGGCCGTGGCGTGGAGATCGACCTTGTCGATGCCCTGGTCCCGGAACCAGTGGAGCAGGCCGGCCACGATGGCGGTGGCGAGGCCCCGGCCCTGCCACGCGGCCTCGGTCACCATCGAGGCGATGTAGCCGTAGCGGCCGTCCGGCGTGCGGGGGCCGGGGAGCCGGCGGGTCACCGTGCCGACCCCGCAGGCCACCAGCCGGCCGGGCACGATCGGGTCGTCGACGACCAGCGCGCCGGCGTCGCCCGTCGCCAGCGCGTCGTGGAGGAACGCGGTGCAGGCGTCACGCCAGGTCGGCTCGGGTGGCTCGCCCAGCTCGCCCAGCATGCCCATCATCAGGGCCCGCAGCCGGACCAGCTCGTCGACGTCCGCGGTCGTGGCCAACCGGGGGGCGCGCGTCTCGGCTGCCATCGCGCTCAGTTGAGCTTGGCCCGCATGGCCCGGGCCGCGAAACGGTCCCGGTCGCCGCCCACGCCCTCCTCGGCGATGGCGTCGAGCTCGAGCGCCGCGGCGTCGAAGCGCCCGTTGGCCGCCAGCATCGCGGCCAGACGGCGCCGCTCGGCCACCGTCGCCCCGGGGACGAGCACCCGCAGGCACTGGGCCCACAGCGCGCCCGCCCGGTCGCCACGGCCGACGAACGAGCGCTGGAGGTTGGTCAGCATGCGGGCCAGCACGGCGCGGGGACCGACCGGCGCCAGGAAGCGGTCCTCGAAGGGGGCCTTGGCGCCGTGCACGGTCCGGAACAGGAGCTCGCACCCGTGGCGGTCGAGCAAGGCCTGGTGGAACGGATCGACGAACCGGCCGGGCTCCTCGGGCGCCTTGACCAGGAAGTGGCCGGGCATCCCGACTCCCTCCAGCGGGACGCCGACCCGCCGACCCACCTCGATCATCACCACCGAGAGCGTGATCGGGATGCCCCGCCGGCGGTCGAGCACGACGTCGAGCAGCGAGTTGGCCGGGCTGGCGTAGTCGTCCGTGTCGCCCCGGAAGTCGAGCACGTCGAACATGTGGCGCGCCACGGCGTCGACGCCCCCGTGCGGGCACCCCTCGCCGAGGTCGTCGAGGCGGGCGAGCTGGTCGTCGACGTCGAGGTCGCGGTGGGCGTGGGCGGCGATCAGCAGCGCACCCAGGTCCAGCCGGCATCGCCCCTCCGGGCCGCGCACCAGCTCGGCGAACCGGTCGGTGATGTCCACTCCCCTGCACGCTACCGGCGGCTCGCGGTCGCGCCGACCGCCCCGCTAGCGTGCCTGGCCATGTTCCCCGGCGCCTTCGTCCAGGAGACCCCCGACAAGCCCGCGGTGATCATGGGCACCAGCGGCGAGGTGGTCACCTACCGCGACCTCGACGCCGCCGCCAACCAGGTGTCGCACCTGTTCCGCTCGCTCGGGCTCCAGCCCGGCGACCATGTGGCGTTCTGCCTGGAGAACCACCCGCGGTACTTCGCCCTGGCCTGGGGTGCCCACTACGCCGGCCTCTACTACACGGCCATGAGCTCCCGGCTCACGACCGACGAGATGGCCTACATCATCCAGGACTGCGGGGCTCGGGCGTTCGTCACGTCCGCCTACAAGCGGGACCAGGCGGCCGAGCTGGTCGGCCGCCTCCGGGGCGACGTGGCGCTGTACATGATGGACGGGGCGATCGAGGGCTACACGCCGTGGGAGGAGGCGCTGGCCGGCCAGCCCGACACCCCGCTCGACGAGACCCGGGCCGAGGGCCGCGACATGCTCTACTCGTCCGGCACCACCGGGCGCCCGAAGGGCGTGCAGTTCCCGCTGCCCGACGCCCCGCTCGGCACGGCCGACGCGCTGTACATGCTGGCCGCCGGCCTGTTCGGCGCCACCGCGGACTCGGTCTACCTCTCCCCCGCCCCGCTGTACCACGCGGCGCCGCTGCGGTTCTGCATGGCGTTCCACCGGGTCGGGGCCACCGTCGTCGTGATGGAGCACTTCGACGCCGCCGAGGCGCTCGCCCTGATCGAGAAGTACGGGGTGACCCACAGCCAGTGGGTGCCCACCATGTTCATCCGCATGCTGAAGCTGCCCGAGGAGCAGCGGCGGGGCTACGACGTGTCGTCGCTCCAGGTCGCGATCCACGCGGCGGCGCCGTGCCCGGTGGCGGTGAAGCAGCAGATGATCGAGTGGTGGGGCCCGGTCATCCACGAGTACTACGCCGGCACCGAGGGCAACGGCTTCGTCTACTGCACGAGCGAGCAGTGGCTGGCGCACCCGGGCACCGTGGGCACGTCGATCATGGGCGAGGTCCACATCGTCGACGAGGCCGGCGACGAACGGCCGACCGGCGAGATCGGCACCGTCTACTTCGGCGGGGGGACCGACTTCGCCTACCACAACGACCCGGACAAGACGGCGTCGGCCCACGACTCCCGGGGCCGGGGCTGGTCGACGCTCGGGGACGTGGGCTACCTGGACGCCGACGGCTTCCTGTACCTCACCGACCGCAAGGCCCACATGATCATCACCGGCGGCGTGAACGTGTACCCGCAGGAGGCGGAGAACGTCCTGGCCGTGCACCCGAAGGTGGCGGACGTGGCCGTCCTCGGCGTCCCCAACGAGGACTTCGGCGAGGAGGTCAAGGCGGTCGTGGAGCCGGTGTCGATGGACGACGCGGGCCCCGGGCTCGAGCGCGAGCTGATCGCCTACTGCCGCGAGCACCTGGCCGACGTGAAGTGCCCGCGGTCGGTCGACTTCCGGGCCGAGCTGCCCCGCCACCCCACCGGCAAGCTCTACAAGCGGCTGCTCAAGGACGAGTACTGGGCCGGCCACGAGAGCCGGATCGTCTGACCACCGGGCTCACTCCGGCGGGTCGGTGATCGGGGTGCGGCCGGCGAAGCCGTCCTCCGGCCAATGCCACCAGGTGACCGTGTCTTCGCCTGCCAACCAGCACAGCCAGTAGATCCGGCCGCTCGGGGACCGGGCCGGGAAGTCGATCAGCCCGCGGGCGATGTCCCGTAGGACCACGCCCTCGGCCGCCAGTTCGTCGACGCAGGACTGGATCGGCGCGGGGTCCGCGGGCACCAGGCCGTGGCCGTTCTGGCGGACGAGCTTGGCCCGTCGGGTGGCCTGCGCGCGGTAGTCGGTCCAGTTGGCCTGGGCCCGGGCCACCACCTCGGCCACCCAGCCGAGCGCAGCGTTGGCCTCGTCGACGGTCCAGACGCGGACCTCGCCGGCGCTGGCGCCGGCGTCCCCCTCGTCGTCAGCCACTCCCGCAGCGTGCCCCGCCGCGCGTGACGAAGCCAATTTCCCCGTCACACTGCCGCGCAACGTGCTAGTAGCACCACGATCGCCGAATCTCTGGCACAATGACCCTGCGCGGTGCGTGCGACTCAGGACGTGGGGAGCTATTGAACCAACGCAAGAATGCTGCGTTCTTGCTGACCTAGCTGTCGGTATGCTCTGTCGACGGGGCTGGGGGAGCCGGGGCAGGGGGGAACCATGAAGCGCGTCCCGATCAGGATCAAACTCGCGGCGGCGCTGGCGGTGCCGCTGCTCGGCCTGTGCCTCATCACCGCGATCGAGGTGGTGGACACCTCCCGGGACGTCCAGCGGGTCCACGACCAGACCGAGCTGGCCCGCGCCTCGATCGGTCCCGCCGGCGTCCTGACCGAGATCCAGGACGAGCGGACCTGGACGGTGACCGAGCTCATCGGCGCGGACGCACTCATCGGCGTTCCCGTGACCGACTACGACGCCGCCTGGAGCGAGACCGATCAGGCCATCGCCGCATTCCGTGACACCGTGGCCGGCTCCAACGAGACCGTCCGGAACGCCTACCGCCCCGCCCTCGACAACCTGTCCCAGCTCCAGGAGATCCGGGGTTCGGTCGAGGCCAACGCCGAGCCCCGCGGCCTCAACCAAGTCCCCTTCGCCGACGAGGTGTTCACCTCCTACGGCGAGCTGATCGAGCCGTTCTTCGACGCCACGGCGCGCGTCGCCATCGCGGTCGACGACGGCGAGCTCCGCCAGTGGACGACGCTCGTGGGCCTGGCGTCACAGCAGGTCGAGGGCCTCGCCAACCTGTCCCGCCGGCTCGCTCTCGACAGCAGCCTCGGTGACGGCATCAACGCGCCGGCCGAGATCGCGGCCGCGTCCCGGCTGCGCGACGACTTCGAGTCGGTCAACCAGGAGCTCCTCCAGGCCCCCGAGCCCTACGCCTCCGTGGTGGACGCCAGCTTCGACCACGAGCTGGTCGACAGCTTCGGCGCCAGCCTCGACACCGCCCTCGCCGGCCAGCAGGTGTCCTTCGACGCCCTGCTCGACAGCCTCAACGTGCCGCCGACCGAGGGCTACATGGGCCTGCGCGACCAGCTGGCCTCCGGGCTCAACGCCCGGGCCGACGAGCTGAACAACGAGGCCGCCTCCCGGGAGCGCCTCTACATCGGCCTCGCGGTCGCCACGCTCACCGCGGCGCTGGCGCTGACGTGGCTGGTGTCCCGGTCGATAACCCGGCCGCTGCGGTCGCTGACCCGACAGGCCACCGACATGGCCGAGCGTCGGCTGCCCAACGCGGTCAGCCAGATCCTGGACACTCCGCCGGGCGAGGACGTGTCGGTCCCCCACGTGGCGCCGGTCGCCGTGCAGACCCGCGACGAGGTGGCCGACGTGGCCGCGGCGCTCAACACCGTGCAGGACACCGCGCTCGACCTGGCCATCGAGCAGGCGGTGCTGCGACGCAACATCGCCGACAGCTTCGTCAACCTCGGCCGGCGCAACCAGAACCTGCTCGGACGACAGCTCGACTTCATCACCGAGCTGGAGAGCAACGAGACCGACCCCCAGACGCTCTCCGACCTGTTCCGCCTCGATCACCTGGCCACCCGCATGCGGCGCAACGCGGAGTCGCTGCTCGTGCTCGCCGGCTTCGACCCGCCGCGGAGGTGGGCTGCGCCGGTGCGGCTCAGCGACGTCATCCGGGCCGCGCTGGGCGAGGTCGAGGAATACCACCGGGTCAACGTCCGCGACGTCGAGCCGGCCACCATCCTCGGCTCGGCGGCCGCCGACCTCGCCCACCTGATGGCCGAGCTGGTGGAGAACTCGCTCGTGTTCTCGCCGCCCGACCAGCACGTCGACATCCGGGGGCGCCAGCACCGCCAGGACGGGCCCACCGCGGGCGCCTACGTGCTGGCGATCATCGACGCCGGCCTCGGCATGCCCGAGAGCGACCTCAAGGCGGCCAACCGCCGGCTGGCCGGCACCGAGAGCTTCACCATCGCCCCGTCCAAGTACTTGGGCCACTACGTGGCCGGCAACCTGGCCGCCCGCCACGGCATCCGGGTCGCCCTCGACCACTCGCCGGGCAACGGCGTGACCGCCACCGTCACGGTCCCGCCCGACCTGCTCACCACCGATCCGGTGACCAGCGCACCGGTCACGCCGCCCGACGGGCAGCGGGCCGTGCGCCTGGTCCCCGGCATCGAGCTCCCCGTACCGGGGCCCGGCGGCCGTCCGGCCGCGACCCCACCGCCGGCGGCCGCCGCCGCAGCGGCGGCCGCGGCCACCGGGCCCCCGGGCGCAGGGACCCCGCCGATCTGGCCCCGCACGCTGCCGCCGATGCCGATGGAAGGCGCCGAGGCCGCCGGGATCCGTAGCCCCGGGCCAGGGTCGCCCCCGCCGGCGCCGCCGCTCGACCGGCCACCGTTGCGCCCACCGCTGTCGCCGTTGGAGGCGGAGGCGAGCCTGCTCGCCTCGCTCCCCCGCTACGCCCCGCGCCGCGGGCGAGCGGGCGGCCCGAAGCCGAGGGGCGCCGGCGCGGCACCGCCACGGGCCACGCCGCCGGCGTCGCCGACTCCGCCGCTGGCGCCGGCGTTCCGACCGCCGACCATCGACGTGGCGGGCGATGCCGGCCGTTCCCGCCCGCCGGCCGACATCCCGCTCACCCACCGGGTGGCGGGGGCCCAGCTGCCGACCACCGACGTGGTCCAGATACACGACCAGCGGAGCCGGGCTGCGGGCCCGGCGGCCGCGTCCGGCGCGTCGACGCCGGCCAGTGGGGGGCCTGTGCCGTCAGCGGCCGCGTACTCGGCCGCCACGAACGTCCACACGCTGCTGACCACATTCACGGCCGGGGTCCAGCGGGGCCTGGAGGAGACGCGGCGCCGCAAGGCGGCCGCGGCCGCGGGCGGCAACGGCCACCGCGGGGCCGGCTAGCGCGTCAGCTCAGCACCACCAGCCGCGGCTCGGTCATCTCCCGCACCGCGTAGTGCGGCCCCTCACGAGTGTTGCCGCTGTCGCGCACGCCGCCGTACGGCTGCTGGTCGGCCCGCCAGGTCGGCACCTCGTTGACGAGGACGCCGCCGAAGTCGAGCCGGCGGGCCGCGTCCAGGGCGACGTCGAGGCGGGCCGTGAAGATGCCGGCCTGCAGGCCGTAGCGGGTGTCGTTGGCAATCTCGATGGCCTCGTCCACCGTGTCGTACGCGGCCACCGCCAGCACCGGCCCGAACACCTCGTCGCGGCACACCCGCATGTCGGACGTGACACCGGTGAGCACGGTGGGACGCAGCACCCCGTCCTCGGTGGTGTCGCCACCCACCGCCACCTTGGCGCCGGCCCCGACCGCCTCGTCGATCCACTCCTTGACCCGCTCGGTGTCGCCCCGGGAGATGAGCGCCGACACGTCGGTGTCCTCGTCCAGCGGCGGCCCGACCACCAGCGAGCCGACCGCCTCGACGAGCTCGGCCACGACGTCGTCGTGGATGGAGCGCTGCACGAGCACGCGTTGGGCCGAGATGCAGGACTGGCCGGCGTGGGAGAACCCGGCCACCTTGAGCTTGGCCACCGCGGTCCGCCAGTCGCCGTCGGCCTCCAGGATCACCGGGCTGTTGTTGCCCAGCTCCAGGCTGACCTTCTTGCGGGGCGCGTTCTGGCGGATCGACCAGCCGACCGGCGGGCTGCCGGTGAACGAGATCATGGCCACGTCGTCATGGGCCACGAGCGGGTCGCCGACCGCGCTCCCCGACCCGGTCACGACGTTGAGCCGGCCCGGGGGCAGGCCGCACTCGTCGAGCAGCAGCCAGGCCAGGCGGAGCGCCGACAGCGGCGTCTGGCTGGCCGGCTTCAGCACGACGGGGCAGCCGGCGGCGACGGCCGGTGCCACCTTGTGGGCCACCAGGTTGAGCGGGAAGTTGAACGGGCTGATGGCCCCGACGACCCCGATCGGCAGCCGCAGGGTGAACCCGAGCTTGCCGTCGCCCGGCGCGGCGGCGTCGAGCGGCACCATGTCGCCGGCCAGCGTGCGGGCTTCGGCCGCGCTGAACCGGAACGTGTCGACGGCCCGGGCCGCCTCCACCCGGGCGGTCTTGAGCGGCTTGGCGGCCTCGGCCGCGATCGTGCGGGCGAAGTCCTCCTGGCGCTCCGCCAGCAGCACCGCGGCCCGGTCCAGCACCGCGGCCCGGGCGTGGGCCGGGAGCGGCTCGGCCAGCGCGGCGGTCGCCGCGGCCACCGCCCGGTCGACGTGGCCGGCGTCGCAGGCCGGGACCCGGCCCACCTCGCTGCCGTCGTAGGGCGAGGTCACGACGATCTCGTCCGCGGTCGTGACCCGGTCGGATCCGATGGGAACGGCGGTCACCTCGGGCATGGCGGGCTCCTCCCGGTCGCGGTCCACCCCGTCGGTTCTACCCGGTCGCGGCTACCGTCCGGCACCGACATGGCTTCGTTTCCCTTCCTCGACTGGCCGGGTCCCCTGGCGTTCGCCCACCAGGGGGCGCACGCCGAGGGCGGCCCGGGCGAGAACACCATGGCGGCGTTCGAGGCGGCGGTGGCGCTGGGCTACCGCTACCTGGAGACCGACGCCCACGTCACCGCCGACGGAGTGCTGGTGGCGTTCCACGACGACCACCTCGACCGGCTGACCGACCGGGCCGGCGTCATCGGCGACCTGCCGTGGGCGGAGGTGGGGGCGGCCAGGGTCCGGGGCGGCGAGGGCGTCCCGCTGCTGGAGGACCTGCTCACGGCCTGGCCGGACGTGCGGATCAACATCGACCCCAAGCACGACGCAGCGGTCGACCCGCTGGTGGAGCTGATCCGGCGGACCGGCACGTTGGACCGGGTGTGCTTCGGGGCGTTCTCGGACAAGCGGCTCAGCCGCATACAGGCGGGCCTCGGGCCGGGCGCGTGCACGTCGATGGGTCCGCGGCAGGTCGCGCGGCTGGTGGCCGCGGCCCGGCGGCTGCCGGCCGGGAGCTTCACGGCCGCGTGCGTCCAGGTCCCGACCCGCCAGGGGCGGATCCCCCTGGTCACGCCCCGGTTCCTGGCGGCCGCCCACGCGCGGGACCTGCCGGTCCACGTGTGGACGATCAACGACGCCGCCGACATGCACCGCCTGCTCGACATGGGGGTCGACGGGATCATGACCGACCGCACCGACGTCCTGAAGAAGGTGCTCGTCGAGCGCGGGAGCTGGGTCTCGTGACAGAGCCCCAGGTGGCCGTGGCCGCCGGCGAGGTGTCGGACGGCGAGCTCGTCGAGCTGTACCGGGCGCTGCTGCTTCCCCGAGCCATCGAGGAGAAGATGCTGGGGCTGCTGCGCCGGGGCCAGCTGTCCAAGTGGTTCTCGGGGATCGGGCAGGAGGCCATCTCGGTCGGGCTGGTGGCGGCGCTGCGCGACGACGACTGGATCCTGCCGGTCCACCGCAACCTGGCCGTGTTCACCGGGCGGGGCCTCGACCTCGGCGTGCTGTTCCGCCAGCTGCTCGGCCGCGACGGCGGGGTCACCGGCGGGCGGGACCGCACGTTCCACTTCGGGTCGCTCGACCACTACGTGGTCGGGATGATCAGCCACCTCGGCGCCATGGCCCCGGTGGCCGACGGGCTGGCCCTGGCCGCCCGGCTGCGGGGCGGGGACCGGGTGGCCGCCGTGCTGGTGGGCGACGGCGCCACCAGCGAGGGTGACGTCCACGAGGCGATGAACCTGGCCGCGGTGTGGAAGCTCGGCGTGCTGTTCGTGGTCGAGAACAACCACTGGGGCCTGTCGACGCCCGTGTCCGAGCAGTACGCCTGCGCCCACCTGGTCGACCGGGCGGCGGGCTACGGCATGGCCGGCGAGATCGTCGACGGCAACGACGTGGTGGCGGTGCGGGACGCGATGGCGCGGGCCGCGGCCCGGGCCCGGTCCGGGGGCGGGCCGACGCTGCTGGAGTGCAAGACGTTCCGGATGCGGGGCCACGAGGAGGCCGCCAGCAACGACTTCGTGCCGGCCGAGCAGCTGGCCGCCTGGGTGGCCCGGGACCCGATCGCCCGGACCGAGGCCCGCCTCGACGCCCGGGGCGCGCTCCCGCCGGCCGAGCGGGAGTCGATCGTCGCCGAGGTGCGGTCGCTCGTGGACACGCTGGTGGCCGACGCCCTGACGGCCCCCGAGCCGACGACGGTCCCGGCCGACGAGGAGGCCCGGGCCTACGGCCCGCCCGACCCGATCCGGCGGGCCGCCGTCACCGCGTCCTCGCCACCGGGTCACGCCCCCGAGGCCCGCTACCTCGACGCCGTCAACGACGCCCTGCGGACCGCGCTGGCCGCCGACGACCGGGTCGTGCTCATGGGCCAGGACATCGCCGGGTTCGGAGGGGTGTTCAAGGCGACCGACGGCCTGTTCGCCGAGTTCGGGGCCGACCGGGTCCGCAACACCCCGATCATCGAGTCGGGCGCCATCGGCGCGGGCCTGGGCCTGGCCCTCGACGGGTTCCGGCCGGTGGTGGAGATGCAGTTCGCCGACTTCGTGTCGTGCGGGTTCAACCAGCTGGTCAACAACGTGGCCACCACCCGGTACCGGTGGGGCGCCCCGGTCCCGCTGGTCGTGCGGCTGCCGGTGGGCGGCGGGCTGGGGGCGGGGCCGTTCCATTCGCAGAACGTGGAGGCCTGGTTCACCCACGTGTCCGGGCTCAAGGTGGTGGCGCCGGCCACGCCGGCCGACGCCAAGGGCCTGCTGCTGGCCGCGCTCGACGACGGCAACCCGGTCCTCGTGCTCGAGCACAAGAAGCTGTACCGCAGCGCGCGGGGCCCGGTGCCGGCCGGTCACCACACCGAGCCGATCGGCCGGGCCCGCATCGCCCGCCCCGGCACCCACGCCACCGTCGTCACCTACGGCGCGGGCGTCGCATGGGCACTGGCCGCGGCGGACGCGGTGGCCGCCGAGGGCGGCGGCGAGGTCGAGGTGGTCGACCTGCGCACGCTACGTCCCTGGGACCAGGACACGGTCCTCGACTCGGTCCGGCGGACGTCGCGGGCCCTGGTGGTCCACGAGGCCCCGCTCACCGGCGGCTTCGGCGCCGAGGTCGCGGCCACGATCGGCGAGAAGGCCTTCGCCTGGCTCGACGCCCCGGTCGGCCGCGTGGGGGGCACCGACTCGCCCATCCCGTTCGCCCCCACGCTGGAGGCGTCGTGGTCGGCCGAACCCCGGGTCCTGCCCGCCGTCCGGGCGCTGCTGGCGTTCTGAACGGTGCTTGCGCGACGGGGCTGATGCCGTGAGCGCCACCCACGCCAACGGCGACTTCTGCGCAGGGCGGTTCCTGGAGCTGGTGCCCGCCGCTGGGGTCGGCCGGCCGTGAGCGAGCGCACCGAGGTGAGGCGCGGTTCTGGGAGCTGGCCGCTCCCCTGCTCGACCAGGCGGGCGTCAGCCGGTCGACGATGATGGGCTTCCCCTGCCTGCGGCTCCAGGGCCAGTTCTTCGCCAGCGTCGACCGCCGCACCGGCGACCTGGTCGTCAAGCTGGACGAGGACCGGGTGTCCCGCCTCGTCGCCGAGGCCCACGCCGGAGGCGGCCTCACGCCGACGCGGCGCGCCGCCCGGCCGAAGCGATCACGCCGCTGAGATCGCCCCGCAGAGGACGTCCAGGCCGAGGTCGATGTCCTCGTCGCTGATCGTCAAAGGCGGGACCAGGCGCAGCACGTTCTCGTCCGGACCGCAGGACAGGACGATCACGCCGGCGTCGAGGCAGGCGGCGCAGACGGCGCCGGCGACGTCCTTGTCGGCCAGCTCGACGCCGACCATGAGGCCGATGCCCCGGATGTCGCGCACGGCCGGGTGGCCGCCGAGGTCCCGCCGGAGGCGGTCGATCACCGTCGCGCCGAGGGACGCGGCCCGGGCATAGCCGCGTGTCTCCTCCAGCACGTCGAGGGTCGCCAGCGCCGCTGCGCAGGCCACCGGGTTGCCGCCGAAGGTCGACCCGTGGGCGCCGGTCGGCCAGCGCTCCATCAGCGCCCGGCCGGCGATGATCCCGCCCAGCGGCAGGCCGGAGGCGATGCCCTTGGCGAACAGCACGACGTCGGGCCGCACGCCGTACGCCTCGGCCGCGAACGGCCGGCCGGTCCGGCCGATGCCGCACTGGACCTCGTCGAAGATCAGCAGGATGCCGTGCGCATCACACCGCTCCCGCAGGCCGGCCAGCCAGTCGCGGGGCGGGGGCACGTAGCCGCCCTCGCCGAGCACGGGCTCGACGATCATGGCGCCGACGTTGGCGGGCGGGGCCTCGAGCGTCAGCAGCCGGTCGAGCTCGGCCAGCGCAGCCTCGACCGCCGCGTCCGGCGTGGCGTGCTCGTGAGGCACGCAGTAGGGGGCGTGGTAGACGCAGGGCAGCAGCGGCTCGTAGCCCTCGCGGTAGCGGCCCTTGGCGGTGGTCAGCGACGTGGCGGCCAGGGTCCGGCCGTGGAACGCCCGGCGGAACGCCACGATCCCGGGCCGGCCGGTGAGCTTGCGGGCCATCTTGAGCGCCCCGTCCACCGCCTCGGCCCCCGAGTTGCAGAAGAACACCTGCGGGTCGTCGAGGAACGGGCACAGCGCGCCCAGCCGCTCGGCCAGCTCGATGTTGCGGGTGTGGTGGACCACCACCGAGGTGTGGACCAGCGTGGCCGCCTGGTCGGCGATCGCCGCCACCACGCGGGGGTGGGCGTGGCCGGTCGTGTTGACCGCGATGCCGGCCCCGAGGTCGAGGTAGCGGCGGCCGTCGACGTCGACCAGCCACGACCCCTCGCCCCGCTCCGCCACCACGTCGTAGTAGCGGGGCAGGACGCCGGCCAGCGCCTCGTGGTCGCGCGCCAACCATGCGGCCGTGGCCTCGCCGGTGGTGACGGTGCTCACGCGGATTCGTCCTCTCGCAGCGGGTGAGTGTCGATCTGGGCCTTCTGGAGGCGCCCGGAGTAGTCGACGTAGACGGTCTTGGGCTGGCTGAACTGCTCGATGCCCCGGGTGCCGGCCTCCCGGAAGCCGTTGCCCGTGTGCTTGGTGCCGCCGAACGGCAGCGGGATCTCGGCGCCGATGGTCGGGGCGTTGACGTAGACGATGCCCGTGTCGATCGCGTCGACGGCCCGCAGCGCGGCGCTGATGTCGCGGGTGTAGACGGCGGCCGACAGGCCGTACTCGACGCTGTTGACCACCTCGAGCGCCTCGTCGAGGCCGGCCACCTCCAGGACCGCCAGCACAGGGCCGAACACCTCCTCGCGGGCGATGCGGTGCTCCGGCCGCACGCCGGTCAGCACGGTCGGGGCGAAGAAGGCGGCGCCCGCGCACCCCTCGACCTCGACCGGCCCGCCGCCGGTGGCGACCGTGGCGCCCTCGTCGACGGCGGCGGCCACCATCGCACCGATCCGCTCGGACGACGAACCGGTGATGACCGGGCCGACGTCGGTCCCCTGGTCCCGGGGGTCGCCGAGGCGCAGCTCGGACGCCCGCTTGACGATGCGGTCGACCAGCTCGCCGGCCACGTCGGGGTGCACGATCAGCCGGGAGGTCGAGGTGCAGCGCTGGCCCGAGGTGCCGAAGGCGCCGAACACCGCGCCGTCCACCGCCAGGTCGAGGTCGGCGTCGGGCCGCACCACCATGGCGTTCTTGCCGCCCAGCTCCAGCGACACGACGCGGGGGCCGGTCTCCATGGCGGCGGCCGCCACCTTGCGGCCGGTGGGAACCGAGCCGGTGAAGCTGACCGCCCCCACGCCGGGGTGCACGGCCAGGGCGGCGGCCGGCTCGGCGAAGCCGTGGACGACCTGGATCAGGTCCGCCGGCACGCCCGCCTCGACGCACGCGGCGGCGAACAGCTCGCAGCAGGCCGGGGCGTGCTCGCTCGGCTTGATGACCACGCCGTTGCCCGCCAGCAGGGCGGGGAAGATCTTCCACGACGGGATCGCTATCGGGAAGTTCCAGGGCGTGATCATCCCGACCACGCCGACCGGCTGGCGGGTGGTCCAGCAAAGCTTGTCGCCCAGCTCGGACGGCACGGTCTCGCCCCAGGCCGACCGGCCCTGGCCGGCGACGAAGTAGGCCATGTCGACGGCCTCCTGCACGTCGCCGCCGGCCTCGACCAGGATCTTGCCCGCCTCCCGGGCCACCAGGTCACCGAAGCGGTCCTTGTCGCGGGCGATGATGCCGCCGGCGCCCGCGATCACGTCGGCCCGGGCCGGGACGGGGCGGCGGGCCCAGTCGCGCTGGGCGGCCGCGGCGCGGGCGACGGCATCGTCGACGTCGCCCGCGCCGTGCTGGGGATACTCGCCCACCACGTCGTCGGGACGGGCGGGGTTGACCGATCGGAACGTCGTCATGGTGCTCCCGCAGGTTGGAACAAACGTTTCACTACTGTTGCAGACCGTATCATTCGCTCCATGACCGAGGTCGCGGAGCGCATCGAGGCCCACCGGGCCGACCTCTCCCCCACCGAGCGCCAGGTCGCCGAGGTCGTGCTGCGCGACCCCGAGTCGGTGGCGTTCGGGACCGTGGCCCGTGTGGCCGAGGCGGCCGACACGTCCGGCGCGTCCGTGGTGCGACTGGCGACCCGGCTCGGCTACCCCGGCTTCAGCGGCCTCCAGGCCGCGGTCCAGTCGGCCATCGGCCAGCAGCTGCGGCCGGCGGTCGAGCGAATCCGGGGCGAGCACGGGTCCGACGTCGTGAGCCGCACGCTGGGGGCCGAGGTCGCCAACGTCGAGCGCACCCTGGCCGGCGTGGCGCCCGAGGCGTTCGGCCGGGCCGTCGCCCTGCTGGCGGACCGACGCCGCGAGGTCCTGGTCGTGGCGGGGGACGCCGAGACGGGCGTCGGGGCGATGCTGGCCGCGGCGCTGACCCTGGTGCGGGAGGGCGTGAGCCAGGTCGGCGGGTCCGATGTCGCGGTCGCCCGGCAGATGGCCGGCTGCGGCGAGGACACCGTGGTCGTGGCGATCGACCTGCGCCGCTACGAGCGCTGGGTGGTCGACCACGTGACCCGGGCGGTGGCGGCCGGCGCCACCGCGATCGCCGTCACCGACAGCCCCCTCTCGCCGCTGGCCGCGGAGGCCGCCGTGGCGTTCACCGTGGCGGCCGAGGGCGCCGGCGTGTTCGACAGCCACGTGGGCACGCTGGCGCTGGCCAACGCGCTGGTCACCGGCACCGCCGCCCGGCTCCGCCGCACCGCCACGCGCCGCCTGGACGCGGTCGAGGCGGCCTGGCGGGAGGCGGGCGCGCTCGTCGACGGGCGCTGAGGCGAACCCGGCAGCGGCCGGGCGACGGTTAGCCTCCCGGCGATGGCGACGGGCAGCATCGGAGCGACGACGGTCCACGCCCCCTCGGGCATGGTGGCGTCCGCGGACCACCTGGCCTCCTCGGCCGGGGTCGCGGCGCTGCGGGCCGGCGGCAACGCGGCCGACGCCGCGGTGGCGGCGGGGGCCGTGCTGGCGGTCACGACTCAGCACATGTGCGGCATGGGCGGCGACCTGTTCGCCATGGTCCACGTGCCCGGCGAGCCCCCGGCTGCGCTGTGCGCGGCCGGCCGGGCCGGCTCGGGGGCCGACGCCGTCCAGGTCCGGGCAGAGGGACTCGACCGGCTGCCCTACACCGACGACGTGCGGGCGGTCACGATCCCCGGGTGCGTCGACGGCTGGCTGGCGCTCCACCGGCGTTACGGCCGCCTGCCGATCGACCAGGTCCTGGAGGCGGCGATCACATACGCCGCCACCGGCTTCCCCGCCTCCCGGCTGCTGGCCCTCATGGTGGCCCGGATCCTCGAGGTCGAGGGGGCCGCGGACTACGTGGATCCGGCCATGGCCGCCGGGGGCCGGCTGCCGGTCGGCACGCTGATCCGCCGGCCCGGGGTGGCCGCCGCGCTGGACGCGATCGTCGCCGAGGGCCGCACCGGGTTCTACCGCGGCCCCTTCGGCGACGGGCTGCTCGACCTCGGGGCCGGCCTGTTCACCGCCGAGGACCTGGACCGGTCGCAGGCCGAGTGGGTCGAGCCGCTCCGGGTCACGGTGTGGGGCCACGACGTGCTCGTGCCCCCGCCGCCGTCGCAGGCCTACCTGCTGCTGGCCGGCGCGGTCGTGGCCGAGGGCCTGCCGCTCCCCGACGACCCCGACGACCCCCGCTGGCCGCACCTGCTGGCCGAGTCAGCGCGGGCGGTGGGCATCGACCGCGACGCGCGGCTGCACGAGGGAGCCGACGGCACCGCACTGCTCGACCCGGAGCGCCTGGCCGACCGCCGGGCCGCCATCGATCCGGAGCGTCGGGCCGACACCAGGGCGCTCACCCGCGCGGGCGGGACGACCGTGTGCTGCGCGGTGGACCGGGCCCGCATGGGCGTCACGCTGATCCAGTCGAACGCGTCGGGCTGGGGTGCCCACCTGGTCGAGCCGGCGACCGGGATCTTCCTGCACGATCGCGGCATGGGCTTCCGCCTGGAGCCCGGCCATGCGGCCGAGCTCGCGCCCGGCCGCCGGCCGCCGCACACGCTGTCGCCGGCGCTTGTCACCAGGCCCGACGGGTCGCTGCGGGCGGTGCTCGGCACGATGGGCGGCGACTCCCAGCCCCAGATCCTCCTCCAAGTGCTCGTGCGGTTGCTGGTCCACGGCGAGTCCCCCGCCAGGGCGGTGTCGGCCGGCCGGTGGTCCCTCGGGGCGGGCGGGTTCGAGATCTGGGAGGGCGACGGCCCCGGGCACATCGCGCTCGAGGAGCACGCCCCCGAGGGGTGGGACGCGGGCCTGACCGCCCGGGGCCACGACGTGCGGCGAGCGCCGGACCGGGCCTACTACCCCATCGGCCACGCCATGGTGATCGAGGCGATCGACGGCGTGCTGGCCGGCGTGGCCGACCCCCGGACCCTCGACGGCGCCGCGTCCGGCTACTGAGCCTCACGGAGCGCGCGAAGACGTGCGCCGATCGGCGCAGCCTCAGTCGGGGTCGGCGAAGGACGGATCGCGCTTCTCGAAGTAGGCCGCCACCGCCTCGACCTGGTTGGGCGTGCCGATGAGCGAGCCGATGGTGGTGCGCTCGTCCGCGTACTGGCGGGCCAGCGGCACCGTGCCGGCCTGGTCGAGCAGCCGCTTGGCGCCCCGGACGGCGTGCGGGCTGCGGGCCGCCAGCTCGGCCCCCAGCGCCAGCGCGTCCTCCCGGGGGCTCTCGCTCAGGCGGGTGCACAGGCCGAGGCGCACGGCCTCCTCGCCGCTCACCATCCGGCCGGTCCAGGTCAGCTCCTTGGCGACGTCGATGCCGACGAGTCGGGGCAGCGTGGCGGTCCCGGTCATGTCCGGCGACAGGCCCCAGCGGATCTCCAGGACCGACAGCTTCGCCTCGGGGTGCACGATGCGGATGTCGGCGCCGAGGGCGATCTGCAGGCCGCCGCCCAGGCAGTGCCCCTGGATGGCGGCGATGACCGGCACGGGCAGCTCGGCCCAGGTATGGGCGGACTGCTGGGCGCCGTGGGTGATCCGCCCGTCGTCCACCCGGCCGATGATCCCCACGTCGCCGGCGGGCTCGCTGTCCCGGTCGGCCGTGCTGCCGCCGCCGGCCATGGCCATGAACCCGGAGAAGTCGAGACCGGCCGAGAACGCCTTGCCCTCGCCCGACAGCACGACGGCCCGGATCGAGGTGTCCCGGGCCAGGCGGTCCCCGGCCTCGACCAGGCCGAGGATCACGTCGGCGTCGAGGGCGTTGAGCTTGTCGGGCCTGTTGAGCCGGACGTCGGCGACGCCCCGGTCGATGCGGACGGTCACGCGGTCGGACATGGACCCCAGATTGCCCCACTCCCGGGGGCCGGCGCCCGTCCGGGTAGCGTCACGGCGTGCCCGACATCCGCACCCTCCCCGTCACGGCCGAGCTCATCGACTACGCGGTGGCGCACGGGTCGTGGCCGGTCGACGACGTGCTGGCGGACCTCCAGGCCGAGACCGCGGCCCTCGGCCGCGTGGCCGGCATGCAGGTCGGCCCCGACGAGGGCCAGCTGCTCACCCTGCTCACCCGCCTGGTCGACGCCCGCCGCGCCGTCGAGGTCGGCACGTTCACCGGCTACTCGTCGCTGTGCATCGCCCGCGGCCTGGCGCCGGGCGGGTCGCTGCTGTGCTGCGACGTCAGCGAGGAGTGGACGGCGCTCGGCCGCCGGGCCTGGGAGCGGGCCGGCGTCGCCGACCGCATCGAGCTGCGCATCGCCCCGGCCATCGAGACGCTGCGGGCGCTCCCGGCCGACGAGCCGATCGACCTCGCGTTCATCGACGCCGACAAGCCCGGCTACGTGGGCTACTGGGAGGAGCTGGTCCCCCGGGTCCGGCCGGGCGGGCTGCTGCTGGCCGACAACGTGCTGTGGTCCGGAGAGATCGCCAACCCCGAGCGGACCGACGAGAACACCGAGGCGCTGCGGGCCTTCAACGACCGGGTGGCGGCCGACGACCGGGTCGAGGCCGCCGTCCTGCCCGCCTTCGACGGGCTGACCATCGCCCGCAAGGGCTGAGAGGTTGGAGCCATGACCGGCGACGAGACCTGCACCGTCCTGTTCAACGCCCGGTGCTCCAAGTGCCGCCAGGCCCGCGACCTGCTGTCCGAGCAGGGGGTGGACGCCGACTACGTCCACTACCTGGAGGACACGCCGTCGCGGGACGAGCTCGTGCGGATCTACGGCCTGCTCGGCATCGACGACCCCCGCCAGATGATGCGCACCGGCGAGGCCCCGTACCGCGACCTGAACCTGAAGGACGCGGACGACGACGCGCTGTTCGACGCCATGGTCGCCCATCCGATCCTCATCGAGCGGCCCATCGTCATCAGCGGCGACCGTGCCGTGGTGGCCCGGCCCCCGGAGAAGCTGCTCGACCTGCTCGGGTGACCTCTCCGGAGCGTGGTTGGCACGCGGCCGATCAGAACCCGAGGGGCGCCGCCGCCAGGGCCTCCCGGGCGTCCTCGGGGCCGCTGATCTCCACCTCGGCGCCGGTGCGGCGGCCGTTGAGGTAGAGCACCAGCTCCTGGGGGCCGCCGACCAGGCGGACCTCCGGGCCGTCGCCCCGGGCGGGGACCTCGCCGAACCCGGGCGCCTCGAGCGCCACGCTCGTGCCCTTGACCCGGCGCAGCATGAACCGGCCCATGCGCCCCAGGTTGGCCCACAGGACGGCGTCGAGGTCGGGCCGGTCGGTGCGGGGGCCGAGCCCGTTGGGCCGGCGGACGTCCTCGTGGTGGACGAACCACTCGTTCAGGTTCAGCACCGGGCGCAGGCCGGGGACCCGCCACGGCACGAGCGGCGGGCCGGTCCGCAGGCGGTCCACGATCCTCTCGTAGCCCTGGGCCCGCACCCGGTCCATGAGCTTGGTCTCCAGCGAGGCGAAGCGATGGCCGCCCACGATGGCGAGGCCCGCTCGGGGGTCGGTCTCCCGGAAGAGCAGGTGGGCGGCGAGGTCGAGGGTGGTCCAGCCCTCGCACAGGGTGGGGGCGTCAGGGCCCTTGGCCACGAACAGGTCGCACAGCTCCGCCCGCTCGCGGGCGTCGAGGGGTTGGTCAGGCATCGCCGCTAGGGTACGCGGCCATGGCATCTCCTCCCGCCTACGAGATCGACGACAACGCCACGTACGAGGTCACGATCGCCACCGACAAGGGCGACATCGTGATGGAGCTGGACCCCCGGCTGGCGCCGAACACGGTCAACAACTTCGTGGGGCTGGCCCGGCAGGGCTTCTACGACAACGTGACCTTCCACCGTGTCGTGCCGGGCTTCGTGATCCAGGGCGGCGATCCCGAGGGGTCCGGCCGGGGCGGCCCCGGCTACCGCTTCGACGACGAGCCGGTGCAGGGCGAGTACACGCTGGGCGCGGTGGCCATGGCCAACGCCGGGCCGAACACGAACGGCTCGCAGTTCTTCATCTGCATCGACGACTGCACCCGCAAGCTCGACAAGGCCTACAACCTGTTCGGCTACGTCACGTCCGGCAGCGACGTCACCCAGAACATCCGCCAGGGCGACGTGATGCGCTCGGTGACCGTGATGGAGAAGCCCGCCGCGTAAGTGCCCGAACCGCGGGCCAGTAGGCTCGCCCGGGTGTCCGCAGCGCCCCTGTTCGAGCCCCGCGGCGCCGACTTCGTTCCTTCCGAGCACACCCGCGGTCCATGGGACCCGCGCCATCAGCACGGCGGCGCGGTCGCGGCGCTGATCGCCCGTGCCGTGGAGCGGCGCGCGGGCGATCAGTTCGCCCTCACCCGTCTCACGCTCGAGCTGATGCGTCCCGTCCCGCTCGAGCGGCTGGCGGTCGACATCGTCGTCCCCCGGCCGGGGCGGCGGGTGCTCGGCATCACGGTGTCGGTCAGCGCCGGCGACCTGGAGGTCGAGGTGGTGCGGGCCCACGCCGTGGCCATCCGCCGCATCGACCTGCCGACCGGCGAGGGGCACGAGAGCTTCCTGTCGTCGGGGCCCGAGGGCGGGGTGGTGTCGCCCATCGGGCTCGGCGACGAAGGCGACCAGCCCGCGTTCCACCGCACCGGCATGGAGATCCGCTACGTCGACGGCGGCGACCGGCCGGGGCCGGCGACGGCGTGGTTCCGGCTGCAGCGTCCGGTGGTCGGCGACGAGGAGCCGACCGGCGTGCAGCGGGCGGCCGCCACCGCCGACTTCGGCAACGGCATCTCGTGGGTCCTGCCGTTCGAGGACTGGATCTTCCTCAACCCCGACCTGACCATGCACCTGGCCCGGCCGCCGGCCGGCGAGTGGATCGGGCTGGAGGCGATGACGCTGCCGAGCGACCAGGGCATGGGCCTGGCCGAGAGCGTGCTCTACGACGAGCGGGGGCGGCTGGGCCGGGCGGCGCAGAGCCTGCTGCTCCAGCGTCGCGACCGGTGACCCAGCCGTGACGGTGACGGCACCGTGACCGGCGATCCGGGCGACCACAACGCCGCCGCCCTCCACGAGGCGGTCGCCGCCGCCGTCCCCGACCGGCCCTGCCTCGTCGCCGGGGACGTGACCAGGACCTGGGCCGAGACCACCGACCGCACCCGCCGGCTCGCCGCCGTCCTGGCCCGGGCCGGGCTGGGCCTGCGCCGCGACCCGGCGGCGGCGGCGCCGTGGGAGTCGCCGCACGACCACGTCGCCCTGTACCTCCACAACGGGCACGAGTACCTGGAGGGCATGATCGGCGCCTGGAAGGCCCGGGCGGCATCGGTCAACGTCAACTACCGGTACGTCGCCGCAGAGCTGCGCTACGTCTTGGCCGACAGCGGCGCCCGGGCGGTGATCTACCACGGCGCGTTCGCGCCCACACTCGCCTCGGTGCTGGGCGACCTGCCCGAGGTGGTCCTGCTGCTCCAGGTCGACGACGGCTCCGGAGCCGCGCTGCTCCCGGGCGCCGTGCCCTACGAGGACGCGCTCGCGTCGGCGGCCCCCGTCCCGCCGGTGGGGCTGTCGCCGGACGACCGCTATGTGCTGTACACGGGCGGGACGACGGGGATGCCCAAGGGCACGCTGTGGCGCCAGGGCGACTTCCTCGCGACGGCCCTCGGCGTGGCCGGGCCGGTGTCCGCGCTCGTCGAGGCGGCCGTCGACCGTTCCGCGCTGCGGGTCCTGCCGTCGGCCCCGTTCATGCACGGCGCCGCCCACTGGAACGCCCTGTCGGCGTGGACGTCGGGCGGCACGGTGGTGGTGCAGGACGACCCGACCCGCTTCGACGCGGCGGACGTGCTGGCGGTGTGCGCGCGGGAGCGGGTGACGTCGCTCCAGATCGTCGGCGACCCGTTCGCCCGCCCGTTGCTCGACGAGCTCGACGCCCAACCGGGCGCCTACGACGTCTCGTCGCTGCGGTTCCTGCTCTCGGGCGGGGCGGTCCTGTCGCCGCCGGTGAAGCAGCGCCTGCGGGACGCGCTGCCGGAGATCCGCATCGTGGACGTGCTGGGCTCGTCCGAGGCCGGCCGCCAGGCGGTGGCCGGCGGCGACGGGGCGTTCCGCCCGGAGCGCACGACGGTGGTCCTGTCGGACGACCGCACGAGGGTCCTGACCCCGGGCGAGACGGAGGTCGGCTGGCTGGCCCAGGCCGGCCGGGTCCCCCTGGGCTACCTCGGCGACCAGGTCAAGACGGCCGCTACGTTCCCGGTCATCGACGGTATCCGCCACTCGGTCGCGGGCGACCGGGTGAAGCTGCGCCCCGACGGCGCCCTCGACCTGCTGGGCCGCGACTCGGCCACGATCAACACCGGCGGCGAGAAGGTCTTCGCGGAGGAGGTCGAGCAGGCCCTGACCTCGCACCCGTCCGTCGCCGATGCGGTCGTGGTCGGCCGCCCGAGCGACCGCTGGGGCAACGAGGTGGTCGCCGTCCTCTCGGCCCGCGGGGGCGTCGCCCGCCCGACGGACGACGAGCTTCGCCTCCACTGCCGTGAGGCGCTGGCCGGCTACAAGGTCCCCAAGTCCTTCCACTGGGTCGCCGAGGTCGTCCGCTCCCCCGCCGGCAAGCCCGACTACACGTGGGCCCGCGCGGTCGTCACGTGAGGTCGGCGAACTCGTCGGTGGTGTAGCGCCAGACCTGGGCGTCCCGGGGCCAGGACTCCGGAGGGAGGCCGGCTTTGCCGACCAGGCGGTCGACGAAGTCCTCCGGGGTCGGGAGCTTGTCCCAGACCGCAGGGAGGAACGTGCCGCGGTGGCCGCTGGCCTCCAGGAGGACGCCGTCCACCCCCGGGCGGAGCTCGTCGACCAGGTCGTCGTGGCCGGGTGGGAGCGGGGCCAGGGCCGAGAGGACCGAGACCTTGATCGTCGTGCGGGCCAGGTCGTCGCCCGTCAGCGGGGGGAAGCGCGGGTCCGCGAACGCGGCGCCTCGGGCGTTGCGGGCGACGTCCCGCCACAGCGGGCGCTGGGCCTCGAGGGAGCCGATGCAGCCGACCAGCTCGCCGTCCACCTCCAGGGTGACGAACGACGCGCCCGGGAGCAGCACCCGCTCCGGGACGTCCTCGTCGTCCAGCGGGTCGGCCTGGCCCGACTCCAGCTCGTAGGCCACCGCAGCGCGGGCCCGGGCGAGCAGCCACGCCCGGTCGGCGGGGCCGAGCGGCCCGGGGGCGGCGAAGCCGAAGCTGGCGTAGCCGACCACCCGGCTCGCGTCGCCCGACGCGTCCGCCGAGGTCGCCACCGCCAGGGTCGATGGGACCACGGCACGCTCCCGGGCCGCCAGCATCAGCGCGGCCACCGGGACGCAACCGCAGGCGTCGTACGGCCCGATGTCCGCCGCCCGGCCCTCCAGGATCGCCCTGCGGGTCCGCCCGTCCCGGGCCCGGGCCGCGGCGTCGTCGAGGTAGTGGCTCATGTCCGACGACACCACCACCAGCGTCTCGTTGCCGCCCCACATCCGGCCCAGCGCCTCGGCCGCCGCGGCCGGCGGGCAGCGGCCGACGATCAGGGGCACCAGCGCCACGTCCCCGAGGACGGAGGCCACGAACGGCAGGTGGACCTCGATGCTGTGCTCCGGCCGGTGGGCGTCGTCGGCCGGCACCGCCAGACCCTCGTCGACCAGCGCCTGGCAGGCGTCGACGTCCACCGCGAACTCGCCGGCCGGGGTCTCCCAGGCGCGGGCCGTGCTCACGCCCACCGCCGGCAGCGCCACCCGGTGGGCCGGGCCCGCCACCACGACCCGGGTCACCTCGCCCCGCCGGGCCGCCACCGCCCGGTACGCCGCCCCGGCAGTCGGGCCCGAGTAGCGGTAACCGGCGTGGGGCGCGATCACCGCCTTGGGGGCGTCGCCGTCAGGCGGCTCGGGTGCGGCGGCCACGTGGCCGGCCACCGTGTCCCGCAACGCGCCCGCGTCGCCCGGGTAGAACACCCCGGCCACGGCCGGGCTACGCACCCAGGTCCCGAACCCGCGGACGCCGTCCACCTCACCCCGCCCGCCCGTCCGGTCCCGTCACCGGCTCTGGACCGCCAGCCGCACCGGCGCCCGCCGCCGCCCCCATCGGCCCGGCGGGCCCGCGAACCGCCCGGGCACCTGCCAGCCGCAGCCGGTGCAGCGCCCGTCGTCCGTGAGCCCCCACGCGCCCAGCTCGTACCAGTCCCGCTCCATCAGCAGCGCCCCGCACCCCGGGCACCAGGTGCTGGACCCGGCCCGGTCGTGGACGTTGCCGGTGTAGACGTAGCGCAGCCCGTTGCGCAGCCCCCACTCCCGGGCCCGGGTCAGCGTGGCCGGCGGTGTCCGCTCGACGTCCATCATCTTGAAGTCCGGGTGGAACGCGGTGAAATGCAGAGGCACGTCCGGGCCCAGGTGCTCGGCGATCCACGCGGTCAGCTCGTCGAGCTCGGCGTCGCCGTCGTTGTGCCCGGGGATCAGCAGCGTGGTGATCTCGAACCACAGGTCCGTCTCGTGGCGCAGGTACTCCAGCGTCTCCAGTACCGGCTCGAGGTGCCCGATGCAGACCCGCTTGTAGAACTCCTCGGTGAACCCCTTGAGGTCGACGTTCAGGGCGTCGAGGTGGGCGTAGAAGTCTGCCCGGGGCTCCGGGCAGATGTAGCCGGCCGTGACCGCGATGGCCTTCACCCCCACCTCGTGGCAGGCGTCGGCCACGTCGGCCGCGTACTCCAGGAAGATCGTCGGGTCGTTGTAGGTGAAGGCCACGCTGGCGCAGCCGAGCCGCCGGGCCGCGGCCGCGATCCCCTCGGGGGAGGCGGCGTCGGCCAGGGTGTCCATCTCCTTGGACTTGGAGATGTCCCAGTTCTGGCAGAACCGGCAGGCCAGGTTGCAGCCCGCCGTCCCGAACGACAGCACCGACGTTCCCGGAAGGAAGTGGTTGAGCGGCTTCTTCTCCACCGGGTCGATGCAGTAGCCCGAGGACCGCCCATAGGTGAGCAGCGCCACGCCGTCCTCCGCGGTCCCCTCCTCGGGGCGTCCGCGGACGAAGCACAGCCCCCGCTGGCCCGGCCGCATCTTGCAGGCCCGCGGGCACACGTCGCACTGGACTCGGCCGTCGTCCAGGTGGTGCCAGTAGCGCGTGGGATACGTCGCCGGTGCGACGTCGGTCACGCCCTCACGGTAGACCCTGCACGGCTCAACTGCCCGCGGCGCTCTGCTTCAATTCCTCGCGCAGCGCGGGCGTGAGCAGCGCCCCCGCCCGGTCGACGAGATCGGTGGTCTGGTAGCCGACCGAGCTGACGTCGCAGTCCCGGCTGGCGACGACGCCAAGGCAGCTGCCGTCGGCGATGGCGCTGACGAACAGGAAGCCCCGGGCCATGGCCACGACGACCCGGTCGACGCCGCCGCCGTCGACCGCCGCGCTGGCCGCGGCGGCCAGGCTGGTCGACCCGGCGATGATGGCGCACAGCTCGTCGCTCCCAGGGCCGCCGGGGGTGGTCGAAGCGGCGATCAGCAGCCCGTCCGACGAGACCGCCATGGCGTCGGTCACGCCGGCCGTCTCGTCGACGAAGCTGCTCAGCAGCCAGTTGAAGTTCCGGGCCTCGTCCGTCGGCATCGGTCATCTCCTCCGCCGGGCGGACCCCCCGTCCGTGCCGTCGCGCCCGGGTGGCTTGCGCCCGGCCAGGCTGGCGAGGAACTGCTCCACCTCGGGCCGCGGCTCGGCGCTGCGATCCGCGCCCGGGGGACGCGGGCGGGGCACCCGGCGGATCAGGCCGCTGGCGGTCCGCCCGGCCGGGTCGGCCGCGTCGCGGGGCCGGGGCTCGGCGGGACGGTGGCTGCCGGGCGCGGCCACGGCGGCGGAGGACGGTGCCGCGGCGTGGCGGTCGCGCTCGGAGCGGGCCGGCCAGTGGCGGGGCACGACCGTGGTGGACCGGGTCACCGCCGCGCCGGGAAGGGCCGGCACCAGCACCGGCGGCTTGGGCGGGGTGCTGCTGCGGGTGCGGAGGAGCACGACGGCGGCCCGCACGTCCTCGGCCGACGGCCGCTCGCCGCCCGGGTCGTCGTCGGCCCACACGCTGTCCTCCGGCACCCGGCGCGGGTCGGGGATGCGCGGCGCCGCCGCGGGGTGCTCGGCGTGGTCGGTCAGGATCGACACCGGGAGTACCACCCGGGCGGTGATGCCGACCACCACCGACCCGGTCAGCTTCACGTCGATGCCGTGGCGGGCGGCCAGCACCGCGGACACGTAGTGGCCGAGGTAGCGGGCCGGCGTGACCGTGAACGACTCGGCGCCGGCCAGGCGCTGGTTGGCCCGCGCCAGGTCGTCGGGCGTCATGCCCAGGCCGTGGTCGACGATCGAGAGCGTGTAGCCGGCGGCACCGACCCGGCCGCTGACCTCGACCAGCTCCCGGGGTGGCGAGTGGCGCAGCCCGTTCTCGATCAGCTCGGCCAGCAGGTGGGCGAGGTCGGCCGACGAGCCGCCCCGCACCATCGACGGCTCCAGCGTGCGGACCACGACCCGCTCGTAGTTCTCGATCTCGCCGAGGGCGGCCCGGAGCACGTCCGCCACCTGCACGGGCGGCTGCCAGCGGGCCGGCGGCACCGGCTCGGACAGCACCAGCAGCGACTCGGCGTTGCGGCGGATGCGGGTGGCCAGGTGCTCCAGCTTGAACAGCTGGTCCAGCCGGTCGGGGTCGTGCTCGGTCGCCTCCAGCTCGCCGACCGAGTCGAGCAGCCGGCTCAGCAGGTTCTGGTTGCGGCGCCCCAGGTGGACGTAGGACTCGGCGACATTGCGGCGCAGCGCCGCCTGCTCGACGGCCAGCCGCAGCGCGGAGCTGTGCACCTCGTTGAGGGACCGGGCGACGTCGCCGACTTCGTCCCGCGCCCGCGTCGGGATGGGCCGGGACTCCGGGACCTGGATGTCCTGGCCCTCGGGTGCGTCGAGAATGTCCTGCACGGCGGCGGGCAGGCGGTAGCTGGCCATGGCCCCGGCGTCCTCGCTGAGGCGGCGCAGCGGCCGGGTGATGGACCGGCTGACCAGCCAGGCGATCATCACGGCCGTCCCCAGGGCGCCGAGCGCGGCGGCCACGTACCACTGCCGGCGCCGGTCCGCCGCCGCGCCGAGCTGGGCGGCCTCGGCGTCGAGCACATCGACGACCCGGTCCCGGAACGCCGGGTAGCCGCCCTCGGGACCGAGCGGGGCGGTGGACAGCAGCGTGTCGGGGTCGACCTGGCCGGTGCGGATGGCCCGGCCGGTGTAGTCGGCCAGCCCGGCGAGCCGGGGGTTGGCGAACAGCCCGGCCGCGGCGTCGGCGTAGATGCCGGTGCCCTTGGTGCGGATCACGCCGTCGTGGCGCTCGACGTCCCGGGCCAGCTCGGCGACCCGGGCCGCCTCGGTCGGCTCGTCGATGCCGCCGGGGCTGCTGCCGAGGAACAGCAGCATCTCGACCAGCTGGGCGCTCGAGTCCGAGGCGTGCGACGAGTAGTGCACGAGGTCGTCGCCCTGGCGCAGCGCGGCGTTGTCCACGACCAGGGAGAACCGGTCGTGGGACGCGAACAGCATCTGGATCATCTCCGTGTAGGCGCGGAACGCGTCGTGGCCGGTCTGGCGGGCGGCCGCCGGTCCCACGCCCTGCACCCCGTCGATGGCGTCCCGGACGTCGTCGAGCCGGCGCAGGCCGTCGAGCGCCCGGGCGTAGTCGTCGCGCAGCGTGTCGTCCTGCCCGCCGATCTCGTGGTGCAGGGCGGTGACCGCGGCGTCGGTCTGGGTGCGGGCGGTGGCCGCGTCGGGCGCCTCCAGCTCGAGGCGGCCGCTGAGCGCGAACATGTCGAGGACGGCCAGGTTGCGCTCGGTCTGGAGGGCGCTGATGAGCCCGGCGTGGCCGATCGAGGCGGTGGCCATGTCGGACTGCCGCATGACCCGGGAGGCGGTGCGGGCGTTGGTCGACGCGCCGATGCCGGCGATGACCCCCAGCGCGAGCAACGGAACGGTGAGCGCGCCAGCGACCTTGGCGCGGATCGGTATGCGGCGGACCACCTGCGGCTCCGTTTTCTCTCCACGTCGGAGCCCAGCCCCGGCCCCCGACCCCAGCATTCCCACGGCCACATCGCGGGCGTCGAGCGGAAGGCCTCGCGCTGCCTTCCTTATTGACTCTCGCCGCCCGAACGCAGGCCGTTACGGATTGCAGATTTCAGCACGGACCATAGCTCGCGGCCAGGTGACGTTCGTCACCGTTCCGTCACACGCGGCGCGGGCCTTGTCAATCGTCCTTCAACGCCACGGCGTTGGGCGTGACGTTCATCTTCGGCTCGTAGTCCTGCGCCTCGGCGGCGCGTGCCTCCCGGGCCTGGTCGGCCCGGAGCCGGTCCCGGCACGCCCCACAGGGCCCGTAGTATCGCTCGGCCACGTCGGCCCCGCACCGCGGGCACGCGAAGGTGAGGGGGTCGGCCACGGGCCCGAGGATGGCACAGCCGACGCGCTCAGTTGGCGACCGCCCGCAGCGCGGGGACCGCGGGGTCGACCCGGCGCACGACAAGGAGGTCGGCCGTGCGGAAGCTGGCCATGCGTGTGCTCCACGAGTCGATCACGTCGCGGCCGTCGCCCCGGCGGAAGAACGTGGTCATGGGGCCCTCTTGCTGGTAGGCGTCGGCGCCGTCGACGGACTCGACGGTCCGGTCTCGCAGGATCACCTCGAACGTCGGCATGCGGGGGACCCTACGGCGCCCACCCTGTGCGCAACGAGGGGGGCAACCCTGTGTCTTTCCTGTCGACGCCCTGTGGATCGCGCCTGGTCAGGGCGTCGCGGGCCGCCAGTGCACGAAGGCGGGCTCGAAGAACCGGCTCTTGTCCTGGACGACCAGCGTGTCGGACAGGCCGAGCGCCCCCACCAGCGACTCGCACTGGTTGCCGAACGTGCGGTACTCCGACGCCCACACCAGGAACACGGCGTGGCCGTCGGCCTCCGCCAGGATCTCCTCGGCGATCGCGGCCGGGTCGGCGGCTGCGTTCCGCTCGGCGTAGTCGGCCCAGTCGACCCGCTCGGGCGAGGCCAGCGCGGGGTAGGACAGCTCGACCAGCCCGTCGGGCATCTCCCGGGAGTAGGCGGGGCCGAGCTGGTCCGGGCAGTACACCACCACGTCGCCCGGCTGGGCCCGGGCGGCCACGGCGCCGCCCACCAGCTCGGACTGGGTGCGCTGGTAGTAGTTGACCCAGATGATCCCGCCCAGCGAGAAGCCGACGTACACCAGGCCGACCAGCAGGCGCCCCACGCCCGGCACCCGGGTGATGCCGACCGCCACGGCCAGGAGCACGAGCGGCGCCACCACCGCCGCATAGCGGCTCTGGTAGGTGGTGCTGGTGAGGAAGCCGGCGGCCGAGCCGATCAGCAGGGCCAGGCCGACGGCGGCCAGTTCCCACCGCACGACCGGCGCGGTCCGCAGGTCGAGGGTCAACTGGTGGTCGGCGGAGGAGATGGTGAACAGCGCGACCAGGACCAGGATCAGCGCCACCGACCCGTACAGCACGGCCTCGCTCACCTCGCCGCCGCCGAACTCGCCCAGCGTCGTCTGCAACACGGCCGTGGGCCGGAACGGCTCGCCCCAGGGCGTGCCGGTGTGGCCCGCCTGGTAGAGGAACCCACCGAGCCACGGCAGGAACAGCACCGAGCCCGCGATCAGCGCGAGGCCCACCCGCAGCGTCGAGGGCCGGTCGGCGGGCTGGCGCCACCACCGCACGGCCAGCAGCGCGAGCACCGCGGCCAGCAGATAGATGGACCAGTAGTGGGTCAGCAACAGCACGCCGCTGATCAGCCCGGCCGCCACGAGCCGCCAGGCCCGGGGCTGCTCGAGGGCGTCGACGATCAGCAGGTAGCCCGCGAGCACCAGCAGCATGACCAGCGAGTACATGCGGGTCTCGGTGGCGTAGCGGACCCAGAACGGGGACAGCGCCACCACGATCAGGGCCCAGCGCGCGCCCGAACCGCCGGCCAGCCGGCGCCCCGCCACCCACGCGAGCGGCAGCGCGGCCACGGCGAACAGCCCCGACAGGGCCCGGACGGCGACGTCGCCCTCGCCGACCACCTTCATCCAGTAGTGGAGGATCAGGTAGTAGAGAGGCGGGTGGCCGTCGTGGCGGAGAGCGTCGAGCAGATCCCCCGGCGGCAGCACGGCGATGTTGACGCTGAGCGCCTCGTCCAGCCACAGCGGCGAACGCTGGACGAACCTCAACACAACCCCGAGCGCGACGATGCCGCCCAGCACGACGGGCGCCACCCCGCCGGGGAGGCGCCGCGCCCGCCCGGCCTCGGCGACTACGGCGTCGTCCTCGACGGCTCCGTCGACCAGGGTGCGCATGAAGCGGCGATGCTAGCAACGGCCCTGCCGTGCGGCCTTCATCCCGGCGCAAGGTGACCCGGGCGGATCGCGCCCCCCGGCCGCCCGAAGTGGCAGCCCGCGGCCACCCGGTCGGTAAAGTGGCTCCTCCACGTCCGCACCGCTGAGGGAGAGAGCGACTCTCGTGAGTGAGTCCGACATCACCGCGCCGTCACCGTCGCCGGACGCGGGCCCCGGAAGCATCGTGATCATCGGCGCCGGGCCCGCAGGGCTGACCGCGGCCCACGAGCTCGGCAAGGCGAGCGTCACCAGCACGGTGCTCGAGAGCGACTCGGTCGTCGGCGGCATCAGCCGCACGGTCGAGCGGGACGGCTGGCGCTTCGACATCGGCGGCCACCGGTTCTTCACCAAGGTGCCGCGGGTCGAGGAGTTCTGGCACGAGGTCCTCGACGACGACGAGTTCATGCTCCGGCCCCGGGAGAGCCACATCTACTACCAGGGCCGGTTCTTCGACTACCCGCTCAAGCCGCTCAAGGCGGTCCTCGCGCTCGGGCCGGTCGAGGCGGTGCGCTGCGGCCTGTCGTTCCTGTGGATCCGGGTGCGGCCGCCGCGGGAGATCAGGTCCCTCGAGGACTACGTGGTCGCCAACTACGGCTGGCGGCTCTACAGCCACTTCTTCAAGACCTACAGCGAGAAGGTGTGGGCGGTCCCCACCTCCGAGATCTCCGCCGACTGGGGTGCCCAGCGCATCAAGGGCATGTCGCTGTGGGACGCCGTGTGGGAACCCGTGCGTGCCCGGCTGGCCGGGCGGCGCCGCGACAAGTCCAAGCAGGTCACCAGCCTCATCGAGCGCTTCCAGTACCCCAAGTACGGCCCCGGCATGATGTGGGAGCGCTGCCGCGAGCTCGTCGAGGCCGCCGGCACCAAGGTCATCTTGGAGGCCCCGGTGACCCGCATCCGCCGTGAGGGCGGCAAGGCGGTGTCTGTCGTGGTCGAGTCCGACGGCCTCACCACCGAGTACCCGGCCGACCACGTGATCTCCTCGATGCCGTACCCGCTGCTGGTCAAGGCCATGGACCCGCCGCCCCCGCCCGAGGTGCGGGCTGCGGCCGACGACCTCTACTTCCGGGACTTCCTGTCGGTGGCCCTCGTCGTGCCGGCCGAGAAGGTGCCGTGGACCGACAACTGGATCTACATCCACGCGCCCGAGGTGAAAACCATGCGGGTGCAGAACTTCGGCTCGTGGTCGCCGTACATGGTCCACGACGGCCGCAACGTGCTCGGGCTCGAGTACACGGTCGTCGAAGGCGACGAGTGGTGGACGGCCACCGACGAGGAGCTCGTCGAGAAGGGTAAGGCCGAGCTCGAGGTGATGGGCCTGGTCAAAGCCTCCGACGTCGAGGCCGGCTACGTGGTCCGGATGCCGAAGGCCTACCCCGTCTACGACGAGGGCTACGCCGAGCGGGTCGCCGTGCTGCGGGAGTGGCTGGAGGCCAACGTCCCCAACATCCACCCGATCGGGCGCAACGGCATGCACCGGTACAACAACCAGGACCACTCGATGTACACCGCCATGCTGACCGTGGAGAACATCATCAGCGGCGCCGACCACGACATCTGGTCGGTGAACGTCGAGGAGGAGTACCACGAGGAGGCGGCCCCCGGGGCCACGCCCTCAGGTCGCGGCACGGGCCGGGACGCCCCGATCCTCCCCCGGCGCTGAGCCGCCGTCCCCGGCGGCACGTCGGCTCCGCAGGCGGTCGGCGGCGGCCACCAGCGCCACGGCCGCGCCCACGGCCAGCGTCGGGTAGAGCGGCATCTTGAACCGCGGGTCGCCGAACGTGGCCAGGGGCGTCGCCAGCTGGGCGAGGCCCACCACGACGAGGAACAGGCCCCGGCGGCCGGGGTCGGTCCGGCGGACGAGGATGACCGCGCCGGC